>OLID01000188.1_pt1 | contig 33969 bp, 33 predicted proteins | sample 1609361 | NCBI WGS metagenome assembly OLID01 (sample SAMN05416778, study PRJEB24817) | seawater metagenome | isolation source: Sea water | place: Canada:Atlantic | collected 2013-07
ATCTACACAGAGTAGATCGTCGGCAGCGTCAGATGTGTATAAGAGACAGGTAGATACTTTTGTTCAAGGAGAAAACCAGGAGGAAATCAAAAAAGAATTAATTTATAGACATATTGCCTGGTTGACAGCTTTGCGTTACCAATTGCGATTAAGTCGTGAATGGGAACATACAGAAAACAGATTAAACAGTATTTATTCTCCCACAGTTTGTGAAAACTATACCTCTGAGTTAAATCAAAAGCTATCTGCCTATCTAAGCGAAAAAGAAATCGTTGCTGTTCTTTCGAAGTCGAATGTTGCGACACAAATCATGGCAATACAATCAAAAAGATTGCAGGAACTAAAAGATGCCGACTATTTTGAAGACTTTCGCCACATGGAATTTCACGCGCTTATCAAAGCTTTTTACGATGAGCAAGGAAAAGCGGAACGCATTAAAAACTTTCCGTTTCCACGTCAATATGCTTCGACTGCACTATGGTTAACAGTTGTGTTTTCAGCATTCGTTCCACTTGGATTATTGGATGTGTTTGGCACTTATGATCAATGGGTGTTTTGGCTGTCTCCTTTCTTTTCTGGACTAATTATTTGGGTGTTTTTCCTCATGGAAAAAATTGGTGATTATTCTGAAAATCCTTTTGAAGGAACCTACAATGATGTTCCAATTACATCGATAGCTGTTGGAATCGAAATTGACCTGCGTGAGATGATTAATGACACGAATATTCCATTACCAATTAAAGAAGTCAACGGCTTTTTGATGTAAGAAACACTTAATGCTAAAGGTCAAACTTATTTCTTTACTCTTTATAATAAGCTTCCAGGCAACAAGTCAAGACACCACAGATTACAAACGATTAAAAGTTTTACCCTTTCCTTCTTTTGGTTATACACCAGAAACCAGTGGTTCTATTGGTGCTGGTTGTTTGTTTTCATTCAATATGCACAACGACACCAATACACGACTTTCAAATGCAAAAATCAAATTTATTTATACGCTAAATAAACAGCTTATTATAGAAAACATTTGGAGTTATTTCCTAAAGGATGAAGCCTGGTTCACGGATGGAATTATTCATTACTCTATTTACCCTGACTTTTATTACGGAATTGGTCCTAGAACTCCGGTTTCGAATAAAGTACTATTCAACAGTAATCGATTCGTATTTCAAGGAAATATGTATAAAAAAATTGGCCCCAAGCTCTTTTCGGGAATTAACCTAAAGTATTCTGATTATTCAAAGGTCAAAATCAAGGATTCATTATTCTACAATGAATTAACGAATACCCAAGCAATTGGATTTGGCATAACCGTATTAAAAGATTCGCGAAATAACATTCTCACAGCCACCGATGGTTGGTTCTTAAAAGCAAGTGTTGGGTATAGCCTTTCAAAAAACAATTATTTCGAGGGAAGCTTAGATGGCAGATATTACAAAACATGGAAGTCTCGCTTTACCTTTGCCTCTCGTTTCCTGAACAAAATGGTCGCCGGAACACCCGCATTTTTTGATTATTCAAGCATTGGAGGTGATAACATTGCCCGTGGGTACCGCTTCGGTCGATATAGAGATAAAAACCTTTCCTCTCTGCAATCGGAATTCAGGGCTCATTTGTTTTGGAGAATTGGAATCGCGGCATTTGTTGGAGTCTCTAACGTTTATCCAACTATAAGCAAATTCGATGTTAGAACAATACAACCAAATGCCGGTGTTGGTCTTCGCGTTTTAGTTGACAAAAGGGCCAATACAAGTTTACGCCTTGATTATGCTATTGGAGCAAATGGAAACAATGGTTTTTACGTTTCGTTTGGGGAGTCGTTTTAGTCGGCTATGTTTTGCGTCATAGAAACTAAGAAAGCCCATTACTGAAACCCAAGAACGCTAAGATGCCCATGTAATGAATGTTATCAACCTTTGGGTGCATAACTTTCGAAAAACCACGTTCATTTTTCTTAATGCATTAGAGGTAAAAAGCATACAATAAAAAAACCCAGCAACAATGTTACTGGGTTCTCAATTTTATTGAAGTTAAGATTATCCTTCAGCTCCTTCTTCAGCAGGTGCATCAGCTGCTCCTTCTTCAGTTGTTCCTTCTTCTTCATCCTCATCTTCATCGTCTGCCGCTGCACCTCTTGCCATTTTAACGGCTACTACAACTGCATTTGCTGGCTCTAAAAACTCTAGACCTTCAGGGTTTAAATCTGAAACACGAATTGAGTGACCAATTCTTAATTTCGCGATGTCAATTGTAATTGCATCAGGAAGATTTCCTGGCAAACCAACAACTCTTAAACTTCTATATGGTTCTCTCAATTTACCACCATTCATTACTCCAATTGGAGATCCAACTGTACGAATTGGTAAGCTAACTTTTACTGGTTTTTTCGCGTCTAACTCCAAGAAGTCGATATGCATTGGAGTATCTCTCACCGGATGCATTTGTTTCGCTTGAATAATTGCTGATGCTTTTTTACCATCGATGTCTAACTCAATTTCGTAAACGTCTGGTGAAAAAATAATTTTCTCCATGTCTATTGACCTTACAGAAAAGTGAGTTTGTTCACCTGATCCATAAAGTACACAAGGCACATTACCTGCATTTCTAACAGCATTTGTGGCCTTTTTCCCTACGTTCGCTCTTAACGAACCGCTCAATTGCACTTTTTTCATTATTGTTTGTTTTTATTTATGATATTATAAAATGTGAACTAATAGATTGATTGTTGACCATTCTTCTGATAACATCTGCAAATAAATCTGCAGTGCTGATTACACGAATTTTATCGTGTGGTTGTTTCAAAGGAATTGTATCTGTTACAATCAACTCTGTAATTTTTGAATTGGTAAGGCGTTCGTATGCCGGACCAGATAAAACTGCATGTGTACAAAAAGCACGAACACTGTTCGCTCCTTTTTCCATAAATAAGTCTGCCGCTTTCGTTAATGTTCCTGCCGTATCGCACATATCATCAACCAAAATAACATCTTTGCCTTTTACATCACCAATTACGGTCATTTCTGCTACTTCATTTGCTTTTTTACGTTGTTTATGACACAAAGCCAATCCAACATCCAAACGTTTTGCGTATGAATTTGATCTTTTAGCACCTCCAGCATCTGGAGCCGCCATGATTAAATTTCCTGTGTTTAATTTTTCTATTTCCGGGTAAAAAATCGTTGAACCAAACAAATGATCTACTGGAACTTCAAAGAAACCTTGAATTTGATCAGCATGCAAGTCCATTGTCATAATTCGATCAATACCAGCAGCCATTAACATGTTTGCCACTAATTTTGCCCCAATTGCTACCCTCGGTTTGTCTTTTCTGTCTTGACGAGCAAAACCAAAGTAAGGTAAAACAACAATGATTTTTCGCGCAGACGCTCTACGCGCTGCATCTACCATTAATAAAAGCTCAAATAAATTGTCTGCCGGAGGCATTGTAGACTGAATAATAAAAACATCTTGACCACGCACAGTTTCTTCAAATGACGGTTGAAATTCTCCATCACTAAAGTGTGTAACCTTTACATCTCCTAGTTTTACACCATAAGCGGCAGCAATGCTTTCGGACAACTCCCTTGAAGCACTTCCAGAAAATATTTTTACACCTGTTGACATAATTCAATTATTCGAGGGCGCAAAGTTAGTGTTTTAATTGGGAAATACAATAGTTAAACTCCTTGCGGTCAGAATATTTTATGTTCGCTAAAAAGGCTTAAAAAAATTTCTTTCGAATCAATTTTCTGACACTGAATCTACAACCTGTTTTTCACCCTCTTCCAACAACACATTTTTCAAGAAAAGTGTACTTTCCTCAAAGGCTGGAATACAAAAAGAAACCATGTTCTGAAAAGGGTAATAAAGTAACGATGCTTCTTTGGATTCTTGAGAAACGAAGTCGTTTTTTTCATCATAAGACTCCGCCATCAACAGCACTGCTCCAACAATAAAAATCATTTTAATAACAGAGAAAAATATACCAAATAATTTGTTCACCAAACTCAACTGAACTACTTTGATCACTTTTTCCAATGCTTTTCCTCCAAAATAAATCATCGCTCCAATTGCCAAAAACACAATCGCAAAAGAAACAATTGGTAGATACGAGGACGGTTCCAAATCCATTTTTTCCATAAAGAATTCAGAAACCATATCCGAAAAGTGAATTCCCGCATAGAGTCCAATAAAAAGCGCCAAAAAAGTAAACAATTCAATTATGAATCCTTTTTTAAACCCTTTCCAAGCCGCCCATCCTACTAGACAAATAATAACAATATCAAGAAAATTCATTCTATTGGTTTAGTCACAATCCGAAGAGAGAGAAGTAGTAAACGAAAGATCAACTTCAGACCATAATTTGGAAACACCATCTTTGCCTTTGTGCAATTCATTGCATTCCGCATTTAACGCTTTAATTCCCTCTAGCGCATTCCATGAAGAAACATCAATTGTAGAATTAAATGAAAAGTCTCCTCCTTTTAACGTGTAATCACCCTTAACATCAATGGTTATTCCATTCATAGTAACAGAAACAATCGCTTTACCGTCTTTTCCAATTGATTTTATCTTTCCTTCAATAGTTGCTGTGTTTATTGTTTCGAAAAAAAACGTTGCCACCTTTCCGTTTCTACTTTCATCATTCGTTTCTACAGAAGACGTTTTCATAGAAAAAGTTATTGATTCCAATACAGCTATAGGATCGTCTGAAGCTTCGCTTTCAACCGAAATTTCATTAAATCCACCTTTAACTGGTGTTTTATCGTTCGTTTTAAATGCCGTCCACTCAAACGTTGTAGCTCCTTCATTGTAGGAATAAAAACATGCCGCTTGTGAATTATCAATTGATTCTGCTGCTGATTCAGATTCGCCTTTACACGCGGACATTATTAATCCTAGCGCAATAAATGAAGTAATATATATACCCTTTTTCATGAAATTTACTTTTTTTTTCGAAGGTACTAATACTGTGCTTAAAAAGCGAACAAATTGGAATTGATTGGTTAATTTTGTTTCATGGATTACGATGTGGAATTACGCTTTCAAAAAGTAAAAACCGAATTGGAAAAAAAATTTGGTGAGGGAATGGATGTTCAAGCTATTTTGTTTTTGATTGGTGTGAATGAGCTGGGAATGGGCTACAAGGAATTTTCCAAGCAGGAAAAAACAGACGTTCTGCATATTGCAATTTGCACCTTGCTTGAGCCTTACGGATATTATAAATTCGACAAGCACGATAATGAAGGTTGGCCTCACTTCAACCTTGTTCAAGAATTACCGCCTTTAAACGATAGAGAACAACAACATCTAATCAAAGAAGCAATGATTTCTTACTTCGAAGAAAATGACTATTTCAATGTAGAAGAGGCTTCTAACTAATTGGCTATATTTGCACGTATTAAAAAAATAATTTATGGATTTTCTGATTAAAGCTGCACAGTTAATTGTATCACTTGCATTCTTGGTTACTATACACGAATTTGGACATTACTTGGCTGCGCGATACTTTAAAATTCGAGTAGAGAAGTTTTACTTATTTTTCAATCCTTGGTTTTCTTTGGTTAAGAAAAAAATTGGAGAAACCGAATGGGGAATTGGATGGTTGCCACTTGGTGGTTATGTGAAAATTGCTGGGATGGTGGATGAATCCATGGATAAAGAACAAATGGCACAGCCTGTTCAACCGTGGGAATTTAGGGCAAAACCGGCTTGGCAACGATTAATCGTTATGATTGGAGGTGTTGTTGTAAATTTAATTGCTGGAATCGTTATATACATGTTTGTTGTTTTTGCTTGGGGAGAAGAACAAATTCACACCAAAGATCTAGCTTCTGGTTTATCCATTCATCCTTACATGGAAAAATATGATTTGCATTCTGGAGATAATATTTTAGCTATTAACGGAAAGGAAGTTACACATATTAACGATATCAACAATGGTATTTTCTTGCGCGATGAATACAAATTAAAGGTACAACGTCCAGACGGAAAAATTGAAACCATCACACTTCCAGATGGCGTTGAATATGAAATGTTTGAAAACGGTGCGTTTCCAGCTTTTAATTTACGCGCAACTGGAATTATTGATTCAGTAACTCCAGGTAAAAGTGGTGATAAAGCGGGGTTTAAAAAAGGTGATGTTTTTGTTTCCATTGCAGGAAGTAAAGTGTTGTCTGATGAAATTGTTTCTACGATGGAGCCACACGCCAACGAAACTATTGAAGTGGTTGTTCGAAGGGGTGGAGAGAATGTTACACTAACTCCTGAAATTTCTTCAAAAGGTACAATAGGAATCGTGTTCACTGGGCATAAACTAATTGATAATTCCAAAATTCGTCAAATCAATTATTCTTTCGGACAAAGCTTTAGTCGCGGAATTGCAAGAGGTTATACTACTCTGTCGGATTATGTGGGTCAGATGAAATTTTTGTTCACAAAGAAAGGTGCGACTTCAATCGGTGGGTTTGGAGCAATCGGAAATATGTTTCCCGCAGCGTGGGATTGGGAAAAGTTTTGGTTAAATACTGCACTTATTTCTATTATCCTAGCTTTCATGAATATTTTGCCAATTCCAGCTTTAGACGGAGGACACGTTGTTTTCTTAATCTACGAAATGGTAAGAGGAAAAGAAGCACCTCAAAAAGTATTGGAGACAGCACAGTATATTGGATTTTTTATTCTGATGGGACTCCTTCTTTACGCGAACGGAAATGATATTTATCGACTAATTACGGGAGGATAAAGGTTAAAAGACTTTAAAAAGGGATAAACGGTTAATGTATTTGGCGCACTATTTGTAATTTGCACCACGAAACAATAAAATAAACGAAAAAAAAACGATGAAAAAGATATTATTTTCAATGGCGATGGTTGTTTTATCAACGTTAAGCCTAACAGCACAAGTAACAGAAGGAAATGTTAAGTATTCGATTGAGATGTCCTCAACAAATCCAGAGTTGGAAATGCAACTTGCAATGATGCAAGGTTCAACATTTGAACTTTCTTTTAAAGATGATCTAACACGTTCAGAAATGAACATGGGAACTATCATGAAAATTGTTACTATAACAAACGCGAAAAGTGATGGGGCTTTAATGTTAATGTCTGGAATGATGGGAAATACTGCCGTTAAACTAAGTGCAGAAGATTTGAAAAAGAACACCGAAGAGTCTCCAGAAGCAGATGTTACTTTAACGGATGAAACTAAAGAAATTCAAGGTTTTTCGTGTAAAAAAGCAGTTGTAACAGATGAAGAAGGTACGGAGTCAGTTGTTTGGTATACTGAAGAAATTACAGTGAACAAATTAGGTCAAAACTATTTAAACAACAAAGTCCCTGGTTTTCCTCTGGAGTTCGAAATGAATCAAGGTGAAATGAAAATGAGTATGACTTCTACTGATTTTAACAAAAAATTAGATAAGAAAAAAGCAAAAACGATGTTCGATACCACTATTCCTGAAGGTTACACAGAAATGTCTCCTGAGCAATTGAGTGGAATGGGTCAATAAGATTCTTAAAAACAATGATTAAGGGCGTTCAATTGAGTTGAATGCCCTTTTTTATTGCCCATGTTGTTTTATTCCAAACTATTCGTAATTTTCAACCAATAAAAAATAATCCTATGAAAAAATCACTATACGTTTTTGTATTATTTGTTGCATCAGTTTGTAGTTCGGCCGCTCAAATTTCTGAAGGTCATGTTTCCTATGATGTTACAGTAAATTCAGATGATCCTGAAATGGCAATGATGAATTCCTTAATGGCCAATTCTAAAATGGATATCTATTTCAAAAAAGAAAAGTCAAGAGCCGACATGCAAATGGGTTCAATGGGTTCAACATCCACAATTATTGATCCAACGGCTGAAAATTCACTTATTTTAATGGATTTAATGGGAATGAAGTCCGCAACTCTTTTACCCAAATCAGAACTAAACAAGCCTGACGAAGGGCCAAAATCAAAGCTTAAACTTGTGAATGAAACAAAGACTATTCTTGGTTATAAATGCAAAAAAGCACTCTTAACTGATGAATCTGGTAATACAGTATCTTATTGGTACACTGAAGAAATTAATGTAAACCTTAGCGGCCAAAGAGCAATTAATAAAGAAGTGCCTGGTTTTCCATTGGAGTTTACTATGATTCAAAGTGGTATAACAATGAAATTAACCGCAACAGTATTTGAAAAAACTGTAGATTCAAAACTGTTTGATCTTACCGTTCCAGATGATTACACAATTCAATCGTGGGAAGATATACAAGAATTAGGTCAATAATTCAGCCAATCGCTATTTAACGGGGAGTTGTACAATGTACAATTCCCCGTTTTTATTTAGAATGATTATAAATACCCTTTTTGTGGTATTGTGTAAACTGAACTGAATATCGAGATTTGTGGTCTAAAAATAAATAGACATGAATACAAAAATATTTACGATAGCATTAACTTCAATTGTCGCACTATCTTCTTGCAAAAAAGAAGGTTGTACAGACGAAACCGCAACGAACTATAATAGCAAAGCCCAAAAAGACAACGGTTCGTGTGAATATGCATCACCTGCTCCTGCGTATTCAATTCCAACAACCTATTCGTTTACCGACGGTAATGGAAATTCAACTGTATCTTATTCCGGTCAAACAGAACGATTAAATCAATTGACTGAACTTATCACTAAAATTAAAACAGGTAGAACAAGCGTTTTAAATGCTCAAGATCTACAAGATATGTTCGCAAACACTGGTGGAAATGGTAACGGAAACTTCAGTTTTACTTCAACAAAACAACTGAGAGATAAAACGTTTTCTTTAGATGTGACCGCAATTGAAGCTTTGTTAAATGAATCTGCAACGGCAAGTATTGACTTCGCATCAACAGCTTCGGATGGTCAAGCTGGTGTTTTAACTTCAGGAACTTCTTCTTACTTATTTGATGCAAATGGTAGAGATATGGCTGAATTGGTTGAAAAATCTGTTATGGGAGCTGTGTTTATGTACCAAGCTTTAAATGTATACTTTGGTGACGGGAAAATGAATGTTGATAACACGACTGCTGTTAATGCAGGAGCTGGTCAATATTACACTGCTATGGAACACTACTGGGATGAAGCTTTTGGATACTTTGGGGTTGATATTGATTTCCCAAATGTCGCTGCTACTCGTTTTTGGGGTAAATATTGCAACAGTCAAAACGCAACATTGAACTCAAACGCAGACATGATGAATAATTTTCTGAAGGGAAGAGCTGCAATTGGTGGAAGTGTAATTTCAGATCGCGACGCTGCGATTGCCGCTATTCGAACAGAATGGGAAGATATTTCTGCATTTCAAGCTATTACTTACCTGTCTGATGCTGTGGGATATTTCGGTAATGACGAAGCGAATTATCTCCACTCACTTTCGGAAGCATACGCTTTTGCTTGGAATTTAAGATATGCCGCGGATACAACTAGAAGAATGTCTGTTTCTGAACACGCTGATTTAATGAACATGTTTGGAACTAACTTTTGGTCGCTTAACGTCACTGACTTAAACAACATTAAATCAACTATTGAGGCAAACTATTAATCATGAAAGGAAGAAGTACAATTATAGGGTTTACATGTGTCATTCTTTTATCCGCTCTGACTTTTGTTAGTTGCAAAAAGGATAAAGATGATGAAGATGGCAGCGATTTTGACAAGGCATCCTTGCTCACAAATCTAGCTGATAACATAATTTTACCTGCTTTAAACGACTTCTCGAATAAAATAAATGATTTAGAAACTAGCTATTCCGTTTTTCGAGCAAATCGAACAGCTCCAAATCTAGAAGATGTAAGAGTTAAATGGAAAGCAGCTTACTTGAGTTGGCAAAAGGTGAAAACCTTCGACTTTGGACCAATTCGCGATTATGGGTTTAAAGGTGCAACTGGCACATATCCAACCGATACCGTAAAAATTAATGATAATATTACGAATGGAGGATACAACCTTGCAACGGCTGCTAACGTTGACGCAATTGGACTGCCAAGTTTAGACTACTTCCTATATCGTGTTGATGCCTTGAATTATTTCATCGGAAATGACCCTTACGCAACTTATGCGTATGATGTAATTCAAAAATTGAAATCGGAAACAACAGTTATAGTTTCTGCGTGGAATTCATATAAGTCTACATTTGTCAATTCTACAGGAACCGAGTCTACATCTGCTTTTTCTTTGTTGGTGAACGAGTTTTGTCGTGACTACGAACTTGCTAAAAACTCCAAACTTGGAATTCCTTTGGGAAAACAAAGTCTTGGTATTCAATTGCCCGAATATATCGAAGCACGACGCTCAGGGTACTCCTTTGAAATTCAAGAAGCAAGTGTTGCAAATCTTGCCAACATATTTAATGGTGGCAGTGGAATGGGCTTCGATGACTATTTAGTCAGCATAGATCGTTCTTCCTTGGCTTCTAGTATTTCAACTCGGTTTTCAGAAATTATCTCAAAAATCGATTCGTTTTCTGGAACGTTAGAAGAGGAAATGTCAACCAATGTTAGCGAACTGGATAACTTATACACTTTGTACCAGGGTCAGGTTGTGTCAATAAAAACAGATATGTCTTCTGCTTTTGGTGTATTAATTACCTACCAAGATAACGACGGTGATTGATGTAAAACGGATACAGAATTATTTTTCCTTTTTTAAGGAAACCAACATTGCCCCATTAATTGTTTTCAGAATAATTTTTGGGGCTTTGATGTTGTTTGGCGTATCCCGTTTTTTACTCAAAGGATGGGTACAACAACTGTACATTGATCCGCAATTTTACTTCGGCTACTTGGGCTTTGAATGGGTAAAGCCGCTAGACGGAAACTTGATGTATTTGCCTTTTGTTTTAATGTTAATCTCCGCGATCGGAATTATATTCGGATTGTTCTATCGTTTTTCGGCAGCCCTATTCTTCATTTGTTTCACCTATGTTGAACTACTCGATAAGTCGAATTACCTCAATCACTATTACTTTGTCAGCCTTATGAGCTTTCTCATGGTGCTCGTTCCTGCAAACCGAAAATTTTCAATCGACTGTTTACTTTTTCCTAAAATCAAAACAGACACAACTTTTCAGTGGCACATTGGAATTATTAAGTTTCAATTGGCGATAGTGTATGTTTTTGCAGGAATTGCAAAGCTAAATTCTGATTGGCTAATAGAAGCCCAACCATTACGTACATGGCTACAAGCGCATCACAACTTACCCATTGTTGGACCTTATTTACAAGAATCGTGGTCGGCTTATTTATTCAGTTGGTTTGGTTGTATTTACGATTTATTTATCGTGTTTTTTCTTTTAAGCAATCGTTTTAGACCATTTGCCTACAGTGCTGTTGTATTTTTTCACATTGTTACGTGGTATTTATTCCCAATCGGCGTTTTTCCATGGGTGATGATATTCTCAACCTTGATATTCTTCTCAGTTAATTTTCACGAGCGAATTCTCTCGTTTCTCGGGAAAGTGTTTGGTGCGCGAAGAAATGCAGGCGCAACTTCAAAACCGTTGAAAAAAAATGCCGTTATCAACTATCTCTTAATCGTTTACATTTCAGTTCAACTGCTGATACCGTTTCGTTATGTTCTTTATCCTGGAGATTTGTTCTGGAATGAAGAAGGGTTTCGATTTTCATGGAGGGTAATGCTAATGCACAAAGAAGGTCACGCAACGTTTTATTTACACGATAAGAAAACAGGACGCGAATCCGAGATTGATAACTCCCAATTTTTGACCAAAACTCAAGAAGACCAAATGGCGACTCAGCCAGACATGATCCTTCAGTATGCCAAAATGCTCAAAAACCATTTTGACGGAAAAACCTTGGTTTATGGTGACCATTCTTTCGAAATCAAAGATCCCGCGATTTATGCAAAAATATACGTGAGTTTAAACGGAAGGCCATCTCAATTATTTGTAGATAAGAAACAAGACTTATCTTTGCTGCCTTATAACTTGTACCATCGAAATTGGTTGGAACCATTTAAGAAATGAAAGGATTATTCGCCATTTTATTTTTAGTCACATTTAGCACCTTCGGTCAAGTACTGAACGGAACTGTTGTGGATACAAAAAATGGTGGGATTCCAGGAGTAAAAATCAACAACAAAACACAAAACAACTTCGCGCGTACAGAGAACGATGGTTCATTTGCCATCAGCGCAAAAGCAGGAGATGCAATCCTTTTCGCTTACCAAGGTTTTGATACAACACGAATTATTGTTTCAGCTGACAACCTTTCCAATTCCTTTTCTATCGTTCTCGTAGAAACAGCGCAAAACATTGGTGAAGTGAACGTGATTCGAAAGCGAATGGAAGATTTTGACGTTGGTTTTCTTCCACCAGTTAAAGGCGTTCAAATCTATACCGGAACAAATGCCGTGATTGAATTGGCAAATTTGAACGGTGCAAAATCGTCTGCTAATCCACGTGAAATTTTTGCAAAAGTGCCTGGTTTGAATATTTGGGAAAGTGATGGAGCCGGAATCCAAATGGGAATTGGAGGACGAGGTTTAAGTCCCGACAGAACAGCAAACTTCAACACACGACAAAACGGGTATGACATTAGCGCTGATGCCTTGGGTTATCCTGAAAGTTATTACACACCGCCTTTAGAAGGATTAAAATCGATTGAAATTATTCGTGGTTCTGCTTCTTTGCAGTTTGGAACACAGTTCGGCGGATTATTGAACTTTATCATTAAAGACCCACCAACGAATACGCCATTTGAATTTACGACTCGAAATACCGGCGGAATGTATGGTTATTTTGGAACGTTTAATCGCATCGCTGGAACCCACAAACGTTTTTCTTACCAAGCGTATTATCAATACAAACGCGGCGATGGTTATAGAGAAAACAGTACTTTTCAACAACACCAAGCATTTGCAGAATTGGGATATTATCTTACCGAAAACAGCCAAATCAAACTGGAATTTACGCACATGAACTACCTTGCTCAACAAGCAGGTGGATTGACCGATTTACAATTTGAAACTGATCCGAAACAGAGTATCCGTGAACGAAATTGGTTCAATGTAAACTGGAATGTTTTGGCTCTACATTATGATCTCGAAATATCGGACAAAGCACATTTTAATGTCCGCGCTTTTGGCATGTTATCCAGTCGTGAAACATTAGGGTTCTTAGGTAAAATAACGCAAGCCGATCCCGGAGGAACACGAGAGATGATTTCTGGTGATTTTAAGAATGCTGGAATTGAAACGCGATTTTTAAAGCGATATGCTTTACAGAAAGACACAAGTAAAACATCTTTGAGAGGAGCTTTTTTAGTCGGTGCAAGATATTACAAAGGAAATACAACGGCATTGCAAGGAAAAGCGACAGACGGAGATGATGCCGATTTTCACTATCAAAATCCCGACAATCTCGAAAGTTCGGAGTTCAGTTATCCATCCAATAATCTTGCTGTATTTGCAGAGAACATCTTCTTCATTGGAAAGCGATGGACGATAAATGCAGGTGCACGGTACGAACACATTAAAAGCGGTTCAGAAGGATATTACAAACAGTACGCAATTCACCCTGTAAACAACGATACAATTGCAATTTACACGCACAACGATACCAACGCTGTGACTCGAAATGTCATGTTGTTTGGATTTGGAACGTCGTTTAAAACTACTACTCGTTCTTCCATTTATGCCAACTTTACTCAAAACTATAGAGCAATCAATTTCACTGACATACGCGTAAACAATCCAAATGTTCTCGTCGATAGTTTAATTCGCGACGAACACGGTTATACCATTGAATTAGGTTATCGTGGTTTGGTGAAGTCCTTTTTGATTTATGATTTAGCTGGATTTTATATCTTCTACGGAGATAAAATTGGATTGGCACCAAAAGCAGGAACAACCGCAAAAGAACGCACAAATATAGGCGATGCACAAAACTACGGTGTTGAATTATTCACTGAAATCGATTTTTTAAAACTGGCAAATGAAAAATCCGAACACAGTATTTCTTTATTTGTGAATGGTGCATATATCAATGCGAATTACATTCGTTCGAAAGAACCCAATTATGTTGGGAAAAAGGTTGAATATGTCAGTTCAGTAATTTTAAAGTCAGGTGTGAAGTACCGTTACAAGGGTTGGAGTTTTCAAATTCAAGGATCGTACAACTCAGAACAATTCTCGGATGCTTCCAATGCTGTTCAACCATCAGGTGATGCTGTAATTGGTTTAATTCCCGCTTATTACGTGTTTGATTTTTCAGGGCGCTATAGTTTTGAGAAGAACTTCCAAATTGAAATTGGATTAAACAACTTCACCAATCAAAAGTACTTCACGCGAAGAGCTACTGGTTATCCAGGTCCTGGAATTTTACCTTCGGATGGAATTAATGCGTACCTGACGTTTCAGTATAAATTTGGATTGAAGAAGAAGTAAATCTTAAAGCCTTTTGTGTTTTTTTTACGGCAAGGGCACAAAGATAAGGGAAGGGGAAAATTGCTTCTGAAATTTTAAGCACACTAAGCATTCATTTTATGAATGTCAGATTCGAAATTATATTTTACACAGTTATAGAAAAATGTCAATTCACGTCTGAAAACAAAAGAACGCTAGGAGATCCATCAAATGGATGTTTTTCTACTTTGTGTTCTTAAATTTTCAGCTTTGGAAATCCCTTAACCTTTGCGCCTTTGCGCCTTTGCGGTAAAAAACCACATTTAAGATTAATTTGGATTAAAGAAGAAATAAATTTCTATCTTGGTAATGAATTATTAATATATAAATATTGTTGTTTTCGACCCATTACAAGTGCTGCGAAGCGTGGATTAAAAATTAACAAATAAGTATTTGTTTTATGATGTATTGGCAGTTTTCCATACTAGCAGTTGTCTGTTTTGTGCTTAGTAAATTTATTTATAAGGATGTAAATAAATATATTTTACTGTTTTTTGGTATTATTTCCTTGGTCAACATTATAGTAGGTGTTATTCTTCAGAATATAGACACTGAAACTATTGAACCAATAGCGATTCATAATTTAATTTTTGTTTCAATACCAGTGCTTACTTTTTGTATAGGACACTTTTTTTGGAATAAGCGCAGGGATACTCCACACTAGCGCGCGATTCTATCGCGTTCTTGTAATAGCATTTTAAAGGTTTCTAAAAACCGAAAAACGGCACCCAAAAGAGCGCCGTTTATACGATATGCAAAATGTCTTAAGCTTCCAGTTCAACCTCAACCTTTGGCAAAAGAGCTTCTTTAATTTTACCTTCTAATTCTTCCATCAATTCAGGATTGTCAGCAATTATCGCTTTAACTGCATCACGACCTTGACCTAAACGTGTTTCTCCGTAAGAGAACCAAGAACCACTTTTGTTGATGATATTCATTTCTACTCCGATGTCTAATATCTCTCCTACTTTAGAGATTCCTTCTCCATACATTATGTCGAATTCTGCTTTTCTAAATGGTGGGGCAACTTTGTTTTTTACCACTTTAACCTTTGTGCGATTTCCTATTACCTCGTCACCTTCTTTTATTTGTGCAGAGCGACGAATGTCCAAACGAACGGACGCATAGAATTTCAATGCATTTCCACCCGTTGTTGTTTCAGGATTTCCGAACATCACACCAATTTTTTCACGCAACTGGTTGATGAAAATACAACAGCAGTTTGCTTTATTGATTGAACTCGTCAACTTACGCAATGCTTTCGACATTAAACGTGCTTGAAGACCCATTTGAGAATCTCCCATTTCACCTTCAATCTCCGCTTTTGGCGTTAATGCCGCAACAGAATCGACTACAACTAAATCAACAGCGCCCGAACGAATAAGGTTGTCCGCAATTTCCAATGCTTGCTCACCATTGTCTGGTTGAGAAATAATCAAAGCGTTTACATCTACACCCAATTTTTGAGCATAAAATTGATCGAAAGCATGCTCTGCGTCGATGAAGGCAGCAATTCCACCTTGTTTTTGCACTTCTGCAATGGCGTGAATGGCCAATGTCGTTTTACCCGAAGATTCAGGTCCATATATTTCAACTACTCTCCCTTTTGGATAACCGTGAACGCCGAGTGCTAAGTCCAGGGTCAAAGATCCGGAAGGAATCGTTTCTACTTTTACAATTGGGTTATCCCCTAAACGCATTACGGATCCTTTTCCGTAAGTTTTGTCCAATTTATCCATTGTTAATTGGAGCGCTTTTAATTTTTCTGCATTTACTTCTTTTGACATATCGTTTGTTTTTAATTTTTGCACCGAGATGCATTGGTTGTTATTTGTTTGACAAAGGTTGCACTCAAACTACGTAAACTATTTACGTTGTAGAAATTAAAGTTTATAGGCTGCTAAAATCTCGGCTGCGTGATCCTTTGTTTTTGGTTTTTCTATTATTTCAATAATCGTGTGCGACTCATCCAGAATAAAGGTTGTTCTGTGAATTCCATCGTAGGTTTTACCCATGAATTTCTTTTCTCCCCAAACACCGTACATATTTAATAAGGAATGGTCAACATCTGAAAGCAAAGGAAATGGCAAGTCAAATTTTGTGATGAATTTTTGGTGCATCTTTTCATCATCTGCACTTGCACCCAAAATAACAATGTCATTTTTTCCTAACTCAGAATAGTTGTCACGCAGATTACATGCTTGCGCTGTGCAACCCGGCGTGTTGTCCTTTGGGTAGAAATAAAGAACTACTTTCTTTCCTTTATAATCTTCTAACTTAATCGCATTTCCGTTTTGGTCTTTACAACTAAACGCTGGTGCTTTATCTCCTATTTTCAAATGTTTCATTCAGACAGTTTATTAATCATTCTTTTGACGAATATTTAATCAAATATACTTTCATTTTTTAAATTGACAAGAAATTAATCAAAATAATTCGTTTAATTCAATTTTATTTTTCAACTTGGAACCACTTAATCGAGAGAAATAAAGTGTTAGAAGAGATAATTAATCTGATGAAAAAAATGAAATCAATCATTCGCTTCCTGTTTATTCTAATCATTACTTCCAGTTATTGCTGTGCGCAAAAAGATTCCATCAAACCTATTAAACGAAACAGCGATTATAAGTTTGGAGTATTTGCGGGGCTGACGATTAATACAACCAAAAACCTTAATACAACATACAACCCATTGTTAAACACTGGATCTAATCCTTTAGTTGATTATAAAGAAAAAATATTTTTAAACTCCTTTTCGAATAATTTTTTGATACCATACATCGGTTTTGAGCTTAAACAAAACAAACAATTTGTACATTCTTATAGCGTGAGCTATCTTCAAAAGAAATTGCCTATGAATGCCGTTCAAGTTTATGCCTCAACAAGAAAAGAGCGAGCTGTTTTTCATGAATATAATTTTTACTACTTTTTTTTGGCAAAAAAGACAGAAAAAATATTGCCTTTTATAGGAGCAACGATATCCGTCGCTCATAAAAAAATAGATGATAATGTTTCAAGTATTACGAATTCAACCTTTGAATATGACATATTTGATAAATCTAACCTCATTCTCTTACAAGTGCCTATAGGAGTGCGATTTTCTAAAAATCATTTTTTCGCACAGCTCAACACAACGATGACCATTGCTTCATATTCACTTGGTTCACAAAACTTTAACGCTTCTACAGAAATTGTGTTTCAAAATCAAATTAATAAATATTCTAAATTCCTATTTATTGATCAATTAATTAAGGAAAAGTATTTTTTTCAAAATGTCTTCGAAATCAATCTTGGCTATAAATTTTAATTCATGAAAAAATTAACCCTAATAATAACATTTTTTTATTTTACACACTTCATTTTTGCTCAAGAAACACATCCTATTAAAGAAACATACGATCAAGTTCTTGAGCCGTACTATTCAAATACTGCAGACTATAATAGTCCATTAGTTACCTGGTGGTATGGTTGGGGATCCATTTTACAGTCCTATTTGAATATGTATAAAGCAACTGGTGATAAGGCTTACTTAAATAAATTCATTAAACACTCGTATGGAATACAGTTACGCAGAGAAACAAATGAAGACTGGCGAGCAATAATGGATCCAAAAAACCTTATGTTATATACTGGCACACTGTTAAGTCCGATGGCTGAATTTGTATATATTATAAAAAATGACACACAATTATACTCTACGTATGTGTTAACTGGCATTATTCCTTCAACATTGACCAATCCAAATCAAGGGATTCTAGGGTATGGCGATTATGCAAATTGGCTTCAATCTAGGTTGACACAAACTTTAGACTACATGATAGAAAATTATTGGATTGAAGAAGAAGATGTTTTTTCAAGCACGAAACTATCTGATTTCAACAGCGGGCAAAACTTTTTTTGTGATTTAGGAATCGAAAAGTGTGTTAATTGTCCTAAATGGGCTGTAATTAATTTTCAAGCGGGATATACTACAGCATTATTATATTTGGGGTATATAGAACCAATTAGTTATTCTGATTACAACTTTAAAGCGATTAGCCTTGTGTCACACTTTAAAAGTCTATTAGAGGTTTACATGCCAAATCAATCCTATACTTGGCTACATAGTGATACTCAGTACGACTGTCTCTATCCTTTTAAAGAAGATGTTATTCATGGCGCAATGGATATACATATAGCACGTGTCGGTTATGAGTTATATGGTAATGGCCTTTTTTCGTCAAGTGAAATGAATAAATTTACCCGGACTTTCACAAAAAACATTTGGGATGCTAGTAATCAACTTTTCCACAATAACGTCTTTGGTACAGATACAGAGTGTTCTGACGACCAAGAAATTTGCAATGAACAAATAGTCATAAACGGTAATGTGAATTATTATGGTCCTGGAGAAGTATTAACATGGATGCCTTTGTACAAATATGATGATACCAACATCGAACCAAATGATGTTTATACTGTCTTAATTACACAGGCAATTAAGCTACTAACTGATGACCCGACAGCTATTCTTCCAGCAAATTATTGTTATAATGTCACTCGCTATCTTTCCGGCACTCAAAGCCTAAATGGCTTAACCGAAGTAGTAAGAGCACAATGGGATAAAGAGTGTGTAAATCTTACTTTATATAACCGAGAAATGGTTTATGACCAAGACTTTGTCGTTAAAAATAAAATAACTATTGCTCCAAATCAGGTGGATGATTTACATGACTTAAATGATAATTCATTTGCAGACCCAGTTATTCAAACGAACACCTTTGATGTGAACGCTGGAGTTACTGTAAACTTGGTTGCTGGAGAATCTATCGAATTACTACCAGGATTTGAAGCAAAAGCTGGTTCGACTTTCTCTGCTGTAATCAGCTCAAGTTCGTGTACAGATGGAATGCGCACAAGTAATCCTAACACTCAAAGACCAGAACATGATTTTTCTATTTCTACTAATTTTTCTCATTCTGAAAAAGCAATTGATTCAACTGACGATTTACGAATACAAAATACAGCTTTCGACATTTTCCCCAACCCCACAACTGGCCATTTTACCTTAAATGTCGGAGGTGAAAGCATCATTGAATCTTGTTCTGTTTACACAACCAGCGGAAATTTGGTGTCAGAAGAAGATGACATATACCTACAACGAAAAGAGGTGCTTCTTAACTTAGAAAAAGGAACCTTTATTGTTGTCACAACTATTGACGGAGAAAAGGTTTATAAAAAATTAATCGTGTTATAAAACAAATCATTTTAAAATTCCCTTTTAAAGATTCCTAGTGCTAAAACTTCGTTCTATGATTTCAATTTATTAACTTTACTTCATTACGAATTAAAAAAATAAATTATGTCATTCGAATTACCGAAATTATCATACGCATACGATGCATTGGAGCCACATTTTGATGCACGCACAATGGAAATACACCATTCAAAACACCACCAAGGGTATACAACTAACTTGAACAATGCCATTGCAGGTACAGATCTTGAAGGGAAAACAATTGAAGAGATTTTAGCAAATTGTGCTGACAATCCAGCTGTTAGAAACAATGGCGGAGGTTTTTACAACCACTCACTTTTTTGGAAATTATTGTGTTCAAAAGGTGGTGGAGAGCCAACGGATGAAGTTGCAGCTGCAATCAATGCATCATTCGGTTCCTTCGCGAATTTTAAAGAAGAATTTTCTAAAGCAGCAGCTACACGTTTTGGTTCAGGTTGGGCCTGGTTATGTGTAACGGCTGGTGGAAAATTAGAAGTTTGTTCGACAGCAAATCAAGACAATCCTTTAATGGGATTAGGATGTGGTGGAACACCAATTTTAGCATTGGATGTTTGGGAACATGCTTACTACTTAAACTACCAAAACAGAAGACCAGATTATATCAATGCATTTTTTAATATAATTGATTGGGCGGAAGTTGCTAAGAATTACGCGGCAGCAAAGTAATCTCGACAAGCTCGATTACCGCTGCGACAAGCTCGATTACCGCTGCGACAAGCTCGATTATCTAGGTTCATTAGATTTTCAAGTATAAATTTTTCAAAGGGTCAATGATTAATTTCATTGACCCTTTTTGAGTCTAGAAATTTTAAAAAAAGTGGATGTCGTGCTTGCCGAGATACACATTTTTTCCTAACTTAAATGGGATGAAGGGATGGATTTATATATTAAAATGCAGCAATGGCAAGTTCTATAATGGGAGTACTATCAATCTAGAGGCTAGATTAAATCAACATCAAAGTGGTAATGGTTCACGGTTTACAAAGGCTCATTTACCAGTTGAACTTGTGTATTTCGAAGAATACTGTCATATTTCAAAAGCATTTAATAGAGAAAAGCAAATCCAAAATTGGAGCCACCTGAAAAAACAAGCATTAATTGAAGGTGATATTGAGAAGTTAAAATCCTTATCTCGACAAGCTCGATAACATTTTAACCTTTCATTTATTTTGAAATTGGTAATCGAGCTTGCCGAGATTGTAACCAATAATTGAATGATCGTTATTTGTAATAAATCAACGATTATGACTCAAAACCTCTCCAAATCACTCAAAATTGCAGTATTATTGGTTGTTTCTGTCCTATTTTCTGCATTTTCAACAAATTCTACCGCAACAAAAATGTCCATTTTTGATGCATTAAAATCAAAATCAATTGGTGCTTCGATAGTGTCAAATGGTAAACACAATGGAAATTCTGTTGATTTAAAAATCACGAATCTCACCAATCAATATATTGAACTAATAATTCCTGCTGGAACAAAATACAGCACAGCGGCTGATGACGAACAAACATTGATTCAAATTGAGGATAAATTCATTGCCTTGCAGCCGAAGCAAACTTACACGGGAAACGCAGCAGCATTTTGTACCGAAGCTAGTGACAGATGTCCAACTAGTTCTTCCGCAATGACAATTTCAAAAAACACCAATCCAAAATTCACTGAATTAAGCGAATATATCAAAGGAAAATCCATTGACAAGTCAACCTTTCAAGATGCAGTTTGGGCTATTTCAGATGGATATAGTGTTTCCAATATTTCGGCTGAAGATCAAGTTTCAATAGATTTCCGAAAAAAAGTTGCTGATATAACAGGGCAAAAAAATCCATGGTTCAATTCACCACAAAACGTCACTATAGATGATAGAGGAAACTTCAATATGGAAACCGTGCTTATCGCTGGACAATTAGAATTTATGTGCAACAAAGGCACAATGGTTCATCAAGACATTTACAAGGCAAATGGCGAAGCAGTATTGATTAGCGACAAAACGATGCAAGCAAGGTACGGAAACGTCAAGTACCGTTTTCAAATGCAAGTAAAAGGATGGGAAAAAGGCGATTATTATATCAAATTACACGACGGAACAAATGAAATAACTCGTTATGAATTCAGTGTTTAAGCTAATTCTGTGAGATCTTCAGCAACAACAGCTTTAACTTCTGGCGCTGCTCTTTTAACGGCTTCTTCAAGACCTGCTTTTAAAGTCATAGCTGACATAGAACAATCTTTGCATGCTCCAAGAAGTCGAACAACGACAGTTGCATCGTCCTGAATTTCCACCAATTCCATGTCGCCTCCATCGTCATTTAAAAACGGACGCAATTGATCTAGAGCACCAAGAACTTTTACTTTTATCGCTTCTTTATCTATCAACATGGTTCTATTTTTTGTCTTTTATTCTCTGAACTTCTGTAACAAATGTACGAACTAATTCTTCAAATGCATTTGACACCGGTGTGTTTTCCTGAAATACAGCAGGTCGACCAATATCACCAGCCTCTCTAACGCTTTGAACAAGCGGAATATGTCCCAAAAACGGAACGTTCATTCCATGAGCTAAATTTTTTGCTCCATCTCGCCCGAAAATGTAATATTTATTGTCTGGCAATTCAGCCGGTGTAAACCAAGCCATATTCTCAATTATACCAACAACAGGTACATTAATTGATTCCAGTTTAAACATGTTTACCCCTCTTCTGGCATCTGCCAATGCGACTTCTTGTGGAGTACTAATAATTACAGCGCCGTCCAATGGTACTGTTTGTACCAGAGATAGGTGAATATCGCCCGTTCCAGGAGGTAAATCGATTAACAAATAATCCAGTTTTCCCCATTCAGCATCGGTAAACATTTGTGTCAGCGCTTTCGATGCCATTGGTCCTCTCCACACAACTGCATTGTCCTGATCGGTGAAAAATCCAATTGACAATATTTTAATCCCGTAAGCTACAACAGGACTGATTTTCGGTACACCATCAACATCAATCATTGTTGGCCGGTCTTCTAACACATCAAACATTGTTGGCATGGAAGGGCCGTAGATATCGGCATCGACAATTCCCACTCTGTAACCAGCTTTAGCTAATCCACCTGCTAAATTTGCAGTAACGGTTGATTTTCCCACTCCACCTTTTCCAGATGAAATCGCAATTATGTTTTTTACCTCTGGAAGAATTTTTCGATGTGCAGCTTTAGCTTCAGAAGGAAGTCCTTTCACTTCGCTTTCAACAGTAATATCAGAACCAAATACTTTCTTAACATTAAAGTCAAGCGCTTCTGTCATTCTCTTTCTAGCATGCAACGCCGGATTAGAAACAAAAACTTTTAATTTGATAACTGAACCTTCGATTTGGATGTCCTCAACTAAATTGGCTGAAACGATGTCTTTTTTGAGGTCTGGCTCCATAATAGAACCTAGTGCTTCTAACACTTTTTCTCGGGTAATTTCCATGAAAAAAAATGATCTTTCGATCGTTTTATTAACTATTATTTTTTCTTTGGTTTCATCGATTTAATCGACTTTGCCATTAGCTCGATAATTACTTTTTCATATCCATCTTCGCGAGATTGTAATTCATAAGTAATACCATCTATTATTTTTTGTCCGTAAACATGGTAAGAACGATGCTCAACACCAACTTTAGACGATGCTTTTTTCGTTCCTTTTACGAGTAACGTTCGTTCGTATAAAATCATATCAGGCTCATCAATGATATAATCAATCTTGAAGAAGGTTTGTTCTGCTAATTCCTTTTTTTCAACTTCAATCAAATCAGTTAAATCACCATAATCTTCAATCATTAATTGAAAATTCTGTCCAACGTTAACTTCCCATTTGATATCGTCCTCAATGTGAATGATTTCAGGCTTTGTTGAAGCTCCAATATTTGCTGTTTCATCTGGCAATGAAATAAATGCTGGAATGTCATGATTACCCAAGTTGAAATCTTGAAATTCATAGTAATCGTCGTCTATGACAATTTCACCATCATTCGGATCAACTTCCTCTGAACCACAAGAATACAGCAAAGCAGACATTCCTACCAGTCCAAATATCATGAATTTACTAACCATTATTTTTTTCAACATATTCAATGTATTTACTCAAAGTTATATCAACTTGTACTACAAATATACAAAACCGATTAAATGATTCACAATTTAAATTATCATCACTCCTTTCTCTCCCAAAATTGGAATTTTTTTCATGTTTTGTTCTGATATGGATTCAGGTACGAACACAAACTTTTTATCATACATTGTATCATTTATCCAAAAACTCACCCAGTATTCATTTGCTATTCCAAACACCTCTTCCATAATGGGTTCAATCTTTGCAGCTTCATTAGGTAATAAAACTTCTAACGAACGGCGCATTGTAGCTGTTTTTACTTTTTCACCTGTTGTCGCATTCTCACCATATCCTTTGCATGTAATAATAATGCCTTCAATAATCTCCTCTTTCAGATTCAAAAGATATACCTCGTACAATTTTTCTTTTAATTCATTTTCAATTTGAATTACTGCCACTCCAATATTTTCAACTAGTGGCCCTTTCAATTCCTCACGCATTACTTACTCTCCGATTTTAAATTAATAGCTTTTCCAATTCGAAGATATTCAAATAAGTCCGAAGGATGACCAATTTTGTATTTACTTATCTTTTTCGGGTTTGCTTTATGGTCTTCAAGTTTAATGTCTGGAGAGCGTTTTTTACCCAATCGAACTATTAATAAGTCCTCCTGCGGTCTAGAAATGATGTACTGTCCGCTTACTCCGCGACAATAATTTACTTCGTTGTCACCTTCGCTAAAAAACCACGTGTGCAATCCATATCTATAATTTGGAATTCCATCTTCCGTCGACAAATCCGCGAGTGTATTCATTTCTTTAAAATACCAAGCAGGAATAATTTGTTCCTCTCCAAACTTTCCTTTATTGACAAAAAGTTGTCCCAATCTTCCATAATCTCTAGCAACAGAATATAGGCAACAAAACGCCTTTTCATCGCCATTTACCTTATCTAAACTCCAATATGCATCGTGCTCCATCCCTAATTTACTCCATAATTTTTCTTCGGCGTATTTAGAGAAATCTTTTCCAGTAGCCTTTTCTAATACAAATGCCAGGAGCTGCGAATTACCACTTTGATATTTAAATATTTTACCTGGTTTAGAAACGGCATCTTGTCCCATAACCAAACGTCTCAGATCTTCTCCATAATACGATTCAGCATTATCTGATAAAGGATTTTTACCACTCTCCGTCCAGTCCAAACCTGAAGACATTGTCAATAAATCACGCACCGTAATTTTGTCGCGACCTTTTGCTTTAAACTCTTTCAAATAGTGCCAAACTGGATCGTCCAAACTTTTAATATCGCCTTCGTCAGTTGCAATTCCTATTAACATAGAAACAACCGTTTTAGCTGTTGAAAACGTATTTGATACCGTTTTTTCTGTATGCTCTCCCCAATATTCTTCGTACACCAATGTATTGCCTTTATATACCAAAAAAGCTGTTGTTTCTAAATCCTCAATAAATTTCCTGTCTGATTTGGATAACTTATAGCTATTAAAGTTAGAACTGTACGTTACAATGGATTTATCCTTTGGAGCTTTTAAGGTAGAATATGGAAAAACATCAAGGTCATATATACCCGGTCCCATTTTTCCAACTAGATAAGTGTTTGCGATTCCTTTATAAATGTAAAACCGACCGGAAAGTACAATAAATAAATTCACAGTAATCAACACTGCAACTAGTGTGAATAGAACTATTTTTACGGTTTTTTTTAGTATTTTTTTCATCTAGTTCGTGTAAGTAAAGTCGAACTGTGAGGCGATTTTTTGCTTTAGAATTTCAGACAACTCATCCATATCAACTTTTCGCCCCAACTCTCGTTCCATTGAAGTTACAGCTTTATCTTGAATTCCACAAGGTATGATGTGTGAAAAATAGCTCAAATCCGAATTCACATTAAAACCAATGCCATGCATCGTTACCCAACGGGAACTTTTCACACCTATTGCGCATATTTTACGTGCTGTTGGTTTGTCACCATCAATCCAAACGCCTGTCATTCCATCAACTCGACCAGATTCAATATTATATTCCTTAAGTGTTTGGATGACACTTTCTTCTAAAAAGCGCAAGTACTTATGGATGTCAGAGAAAAAATGATCCAAATCAAAAATGGGGTAAACGACTAGTTGACCAGGTCCGTGATAGGTAATATCTCCACCACGATTAATTTCATAATACATGGCATTATTTTGTGCTAAACTCGCATCATTAAGCAACAAATTTTCTTTATCACCACTTTTTCCAAGGGTATACACATGGGGATGCTCACAAAAGAGAATTGTATTTCTTGTTGGCTCATTCGATTCACCATTTCTAACCTTTATTTTATGATCAACAGTTGCTCGGAACAATTTTTCTTGATAATCCCACGCTTCTTTATAATCAATCAATCCTAGATTTTCATAGTGAACTTTTGGCATCTAAATAATTTAAAATTTTGCTAGTTCAGCCTTCAAATAATCGATAATTTCAATATCAATTGGATCCACTTCCTTTAACTCTGCTAAATACAACGAAGCCCAATCTACTAAATTGATATAATAAATCGATCGCTCAATAAGGTTATTTCCTATTGGTGAAATCGTCAAGTTTTTTGATGACATTGTAGCTATTCTCGCTTTTGTAATCTCCAATCTTCGCGCATTTCTTGGGTGAATATCATCGGATTCAAAAAAGATAGATGCAAAACGATCATCTCCACCGCCCCATCCAACTAATTCGTTGTGATTCATTTCTGGAAGCGAATGATGCCAACACAATAATTTACCGTTTTCGTTAAATTGCTGTCTTGCACGCACCAACACTGGTTCGTATATTGTTGTACCGTAAAGCACACCTACATTTCCCTTTAAAAATGCTGCTATTTCGTGAGCTTTCTTCTTTATTTTTACTTCTTCTTTTACAATTAATTGACGAGCAGTTTCCATTTCGTTTAAGCGTTCAGAACTAATCATTCCTAATTCACTAAAAATATTCAATAATTGAACCAATGAAAATGCCAATGCCGTTCTAGGGGGATTTCCACCAGGAACGACAACACAATCAAATCCATTTCTTTCACAAATAGCTTGCATTTCGCCGCCAGAAGTTACACCTATAATGTGCGCTCCTTTTTCAATTGCCTCGTAAACAGTACTTAGCGTTTCCTCCGTATTTCCAGAGTAAGACGAACCAATTACAAGCGAGTTTTTTGAAACGAAAGCTGGAAGCGTATAATCATGTGCAAACAAAATTGGAACTCCAATTTCGTTTTCAATCCATTTTCCAACCAATTTTCCGCCAATTCCAGAACCACCCATTCCACAGATTACTATGTTTTGAATTTCTCTATCTGGTGTTTTAAACTTTGAACGCTTCGCTATTTCAATCGCTTCGCTAATATTTGCAGGAAATGCACTAATTAATTTCTCCATAGGTAATTGAACTATTCTGTAAAGTTAATTATTCAACGAAAAAATGGTTAATCTCTTGCCTTTTAATTCAAAAAATATTCGATTTAGTTTTCAATTTAGTCCAGTTTAACCAATAAGAAATTCTAATTTTGTTTAAAATTTCAGCTATGAAAGCAAAAACGGCAAAGGAAACACTTTCAATCACCACTAAAGTTGTACTTCCAAACGATACAAATACATTAGGAAATCTTTTCGGGGGGCAACTGCTTGCTTGGATGGATGTCATTTCAAGTGTTGCCGCTCATCGTCATTGTCGTAGAGTTGTTGTAACGGCCTCTGTAAATCACGTTTCGTTTCAACAACCAATTATCCATTCGTCTATCGTTACGCTAAAAGCCAAGGTTTCTCGTGCTTTCAATTCTTCAATGGAGATTTTTGTTGATGTTTTTGTTGAAAATCCAGTTACAGGTGTTGAAACAAAGTCGAACGAAGCAATTTACACCTTTGTTGCTGTTGATCAAAACGGAGGGCCGATTCAAGTTCCTGAATTAATTCCTGAAACTGAAGAAGAAAAAATGCGTTACGATGGTGCTTTGCGCCGTAAGCAATTGAGTTTGATTTTGGCAGGAAAAATGGATCCGAAAGAGGCTACTGAACTGAGAAAATTGTTTTTGGGAGAGTAACAAGTGTTGGTCGCTAACTAGTTATTCACCGCTTTCACAATCTCTTCCACATTTTGATCATTCATACATTTAAAATGCTTTTTGGGGCATTCTTGAAAGCCAATTTTTGAACACGGGTGGCAATTCAATCCTTCCACTTGGTGGATGCTGAATTTTTCAGGTTGATTTGGATAATACGGATACATTCCTAAATCTGGTGTTGTATTTCCCCAAACAGAAACAATTGGTACACCAAAACAAGCCGCGATGTGCATCATTCCTGTATCGTTAGTGACCAGTTTATGACTTTGAGCTACAATACTCGCCGATTGGTTAAGGTTGTAATCGCCACAGGTGTTGATAACGTGCTTGTTTGTTGTTTTGGCTAACACTTCCAAGGCAACATTTCTGTCCATCATTCCACCAACAATAACCACTGGTTTTGTGGATGCATTGGCAATTTTCACCAACAAATTCACTGGCATTTGTTTGGTTTTGAATTGTGCACCTATTGCTAAAGCAACGTACTCGTTTGAGTTCATGGCAAATTCGGCGAGCGTGTCAACATTGTCTTTTTCTGGTATGAAGTAATCTCCAGGAAGTTCATCGTTTTTTACGCCAAGCGGTTTTACTGCATCAAAATATCTTTGAACCACATGCACTTTAGGCATTCGATTCAATTTGAACTTCACCAAGAAAAATTTACGAATGTTCAGTTTGTTGAATGTGGTCGATTTCACTCCAAGCTTTCTCTTCAAAGAAGTTGTGCGAATGTTGTTGTGCAAGTCAACTACCCAATCGTAACTTTCCTTTTTAAGATCGTTTACGACCTCATCAATGGATTTTTTCATTGTAAAAACGCGATCCACATGCGGGTTATCAGAAACAATTCCAGAAAACTGTTCTTTGGTAAGAAAGTGCAATTCGGTATTCGGGCACTGTTGCTTAATCGCTCTCACAACAGAAGATGTAAGAACTATATCACCAATGGAACTAAATCGTACAACAAGTATCTTCACTTTCTCAAATTAGTTTAAAGCGTTTTATAGTCGGCGTAAATTTGCGTTAAAAAGGCTTGTCCTTTTTTCACTTCTACGTTTTCTACGTTTTTAGGAAATGTATTTTCAAGAAAGGCCTTCATTTCCATTTGATACGTCATTCCGCCTAATGGAGTTACCCAACCAAAACCACGCGTAATTGTGTGACAAGCAAATTCAGGTGAATTTGGATTCAATAAATCTTTACTCCATGGATAACGAGAAATATCTCCTTTCATTTGATAAATCAACGTTGCTGCGATATCAGACTGCGACCCCAATTTTTCAATTCTTGCCCCTCGGTATTCATCTTTCAACGGTTCACCGTAAAACAATAGCGGTATTCTATTGTACTTATTAAACGAAGGACTTTCAGATGAAGGAGTAGCATGCCCATGATCTGCTACAAATATGAACAAAGTGTTTTTGTACCATTTTTGTTTTTTACATTTTTCTATAAACGATTTCAAAGCCCCATCGGCATATACAACTGAATTCATGAAATCAGCTTCTGTACCTGTAAATTTTTGTTTCCCTTTTTTAGGATAATCGTAAGGTGAATGTGTACTGCCTGTAAATGCGCAATGCATAAATGGCTCCTTCGTTTTATTCATTCGCTCGATGAAATAATTGTATAAATCCTCATCGAAATAATTCAATTTACCTCTTTTCAATCCACTCGGAAAATCTGCTTCGTCTTCTACGTCATCAAAACCATGATCTAAAAAATAACCACCTATATTTCCATACTTAAGATCGCCACTGAAAATATAATTAGACGAATATCCCCATTCCTTCATATCTTGATTAATGGAATTCAATTTTCTGGATTTTTCAGGTTGAAGCGATATTGAAATTTCAGGAATAGCTGGATTTCCACTAAAAATACTTGAATTTCCTATTTCTGAAGTCCCTCCTGTTGCATAAATATTCGTAAATAACAATCCTTCTTTTGCTAACGCATCAAAATTTGGAGTTGCTCCCTTAGTTTCGCTCAAACATCCAATTGCTTCAGATGCCCAACTTTCCATTATCACAAAAACGACGTTCGGTCGATTATTTTGTAACACTTCTACATCGTGATTTTTTTGATAGTTGTATAGTTCATTTACAATTCGCTCTGCTTCCTTTGGTTTATTGTCAGGCATTAAGTCATCAATCTCGCTTCTATTATATAGTAAATAGCTTTTACTGAAATAATAAGTTGAATTTGTAGCTAAATCATTTGTTACAGGATTGTTAGAAAAGAACGCCGAATTAATATTAATCGGAATTTGCTGCCACCCTCCTCTTGCTAACAGTAAAAACAAAAATGAAAAAACACCAAAAAGTAAAATTGAAAAAGGAATTCGAATTGCCATTTTACTGGTTTGTTTGATTTCCATTTTCTTAAAAAGCCAACGACTAATTTTCCAGGCAAAAACGATTTCTAGAATTGAAAAGATGATAAATCCAATGGTCATTCCATAATCGGCTGTTCTAAAAACTTCATCTGGATTAGAAAGGTGGGTAAAAACACGTGAAGTCAATTTGTGATTCCACTCAGGGTATGCGTTTATCTCTCCTGCATGAATAAGTATCGTAATTAAAGCTTCAAATAATAGAATTCCAATGAAAAAGCGTTTAAACCATTTAGTTGGATGTGCGAAATACAACATAAGAAACAACAAAGGAAGTATTGATAAAAATCCTGCAGTTGCCAAATCCAATCGCATGGAATAGAAGAATGTAAGCATCCATTCCCAAAAAGAAACATCACCGAATTTATCCCAATTATGAATTGAAAACATGATTCGCTGAAAATCAAATAACAAGATCCAAAAAGCTAGAAGCTTAAGGAGTTGAATAAATAGACTTTTAAATGCGTTCATAAAACAAAGTTAATTTTTTATTAGCACAGCCAAAAAAGAAAAAACCGCGCATTTGATTTCTAGCAATGCATAATTTAAATGTAACTTTTGTTACTGTTTAAAAAACACTTTCTGATTATTTTTGTTCCATATATGAGTTCATTTCAAGACATAATAAATTCGAATCGACCAACATTAGTTGATTTTCATGCCACATGGTGTGGACCTTGTAAAGCAATGGCGCCTATTTTAGATCAGTTAAAATCCGAATTAGGTGAATCAATTCGTATCCTTAAAATCGACGTAGATAAAAACCAAGCATTGGCAAATCAACTCAATGTTCGAGGAGTTCCTACATTTGTTTTGTATAAATCAGGACAAATTATTTGGAAACAAAGTGGAGGGATTTCCTTATCCAACCTAATTTCCAAAATTAAAGCAAGTATTGATTAATAGAAGCATTATCGGTTTAGTTCCACGTTTTTAGTTCGATTTGTAGTCAACAATTCGCGCCATTTTTTTTAGTGTCAATATTATTATCGACTCAAATTTGCACCTTATCCTATAAAAATCTACTTTTGCACCCTTTAAATTACTTAACTATTAATTATGGAACAAAACCTAATTTATATTTTACCAGTCTTTGGACTTGTTGGATTGATCTACATGCTATTCCTTTCTTCATGGGTAAAAAAACAACCTGTAGGAAGTGACAAAATGAAAAAGCTTTCTGGGTACATTGCAAATGGAGCAATGGCTTTCTTGAAAGCAGAATACAGAATGCTAGCAGTATTTGTTTTAATAGCGGGTACAGCACTAGGTGTGATTTCAGCAATGGAATTAATTCCAGCAGGAATGTTCATTGTTGTTTCTTTTGTTATTGGAGCTGTTTTTTCAGCTGTTGCAGGAAACATTGGAATGCGCATTGCTACAAAAGCAAACGTTAGAACTGCTGAAGCAGCAAAAACAAGTCTACCTCAAGCAATGAAAGTTGCATTTAGAGGAGGAACGGTTATGGGATTAGGTGTAGCTGGTTTAGCTGTATTTGGTCTTTCATCAATTTTTATCTTCTTGATTTGGAACGGTGGTGAAAATGGAGATATGTCAGTTATTTTAGAAACTTTAGCTGGTTTCTCATTAGGTGCTGAGTGTATTGCATTATTTGCACGTGTTGGTGGAGGTATTTACACAAAAGCTGCTGACGTTGGAGCTGACCTTGTAGGTAAAGTTGAAGCTGGAATTCCTGAAGATGATCCTCGTAATCCTGCTACAATTGCAGATAACGTAGGTGACAATGTAGGTGATGTAGCTGGAATGGGTGCCGATTTATTTGGTTCTTATGTAGCAACAATGTTAGCTGCCATGGTATTAGGTAATTATTTAATTATACAAGACCCTGAAGCTTATTCTCGTTTCAATGGAATGGGACCGATTTTAATGCCTGTATTAATTGCGGGAGTTGGAATCTTATTCTCAATCTTAGGAACATGGGTTATTAAAATCAAAAATAACGAAGCAAAAGAAAAACAAGTTCAAGGAGCATTTAACCTTGGTAACTGGGGATCTTTAGTGTTGACAGCTGTAGCTTCATATTTTATTATCCAATGGATGCTTCCAGCGACTATGAATATGGATTTCTTTGGAGAAGGAGTTAAAACAATTGGTGCTGACAGAGTTTTCTATGCAGTTTTAATTGGTTTAGCCGTTGGTGGACTAATTTCTATGTTGACTGAATACTATACAGCAATGGGGAAACGTCCAGTTATGGGGATTATTAAAAATTCATCTACTGGAGCAGCAACAAACATTATTTCTGGATTATCATTAGGTATGATGTCTACATTCGCTCCAATCATTCTTTTCGCTTCTGCGATTTGGGGTGCTTATGAGTGTGCAGGTTTTTACGGTGTTTCTATTGCAGCGTCTGCTATGATGGCAACTACAGCATTGCAATTGGCAATCGACGCATTTGGACCAATCGCTGATAACGCAGGTGGAATTGCTGAAATGTCAGAATTGGATCCAGAAGTACGTGAGCGTACAGATATCTTAGATGCCGTTGGTAATACGACTGCTGCCGTTGGTAAAGGATTCGCGATTGCATCTGCTGCATTAACTGCATTGGCATTATTTGCTGCATATGTAACGTTTACTAGAATTGATGGAATTAACATTTACAAAGCGAAAGTATTAGCTGCATTATTTGTTGGAGGTATGATTCCAGTTGTATTCTCTGCAATGGCAATGAGTTCTGTTGGTAAAGCTGCTATGGCGATGGTTAAAGAGGTTCGACGTCAATTCAAAGAAATTCCAGGAATTATGGAAGGTGAAGCTGAACCAGAATACGAAAAATGTGTTGACATTTCTACAAAAGCTGCATTGAAAGAAATGATGCTACCAGGAATTATCACTATTGTTTCTCCAATTATTATTGGATTTACAATGGGTGCTGAAGCATTAGGTGCGTATATGGCTGGTGTAACTGTTTCCGGTGTTCTTTGGGCTATTTTCCAAAACAATGCAGGTGGAGCTTGGGATAACGCTAAGAAGTCTTTTGAAGCAGGAGTTATGATTGATGGTGAAATGACTTACAAAGGTTCTGATGCTCACAAAGCGGCAGTAACTGGAGATACAGTTGGAGATCCATTTAAAGATACATCTGGTCCTTCAATGAACATCTTGATTAAATTAACATGTTTAGTTGGATTGGTAATTGCTCCAATTTTAGGAAATGGACACCATGGTTCTGAAGCAAAGGCATGTGGAGTTCAAACTGAGTGCTCTTCAAAGAAAGCATGCGGTGCAGATAAAGCTTCTTGTAAAAAAGATGCAACTTCTTGCTCTTCTAAAAAAGCTTGTACAGGAGACAAATCAACTTGTAAAAGTGATTCGAAATGCGACATGTCAAAATGCGCAGAAATGACAAAAGAAGAATGTGCTAAAATGTGCGACGATAAAGGTTGTTCACCTGAAGAAAAAGCTGCTTGCCTTGCAAACTACGATGAAAGCGGAAAGTTTATTGGCAAAGCATGTAGATCAGAAGAAAAAGCATGTTGCAAGAAAAAATAAATAAAACGAACGCTTCAAGTTCAATTTAATATTTAAAAGCCATCTCCTTAAACGAGATGGCTTTTTTGATTTTAAATAATATTGAATTATATTTAGTCTGTCTCTTATACACATCTCCGAGCCCACGAGACAGGCAGAAATCTCG
>OLID01000190.1_pt1 | contig 33572 bp, 26 predicted proteins | sample 1609361 | NCBI WGS metagenome assembly OLID01 (sample SAMN05416778, study PRJEB24817) | seawater metagenome | isolation source: Sea water | place: Canada:Atlantic | collected 2013-07
CTACACAGAGTAGATCGTCGGCAGCGTCAGATGTGTATAAGAGACAGGCTGGAGAGTGACCTTCGCGCGCGCGCTGAGCTGGCGCAGATTACCCGGCGCCTGTACGCTGTCTCCGAAGAAGACATTCCGGATCAGTATCGGCGTCTGGTCGAGGCATATTATCGGGCATTGTCAGAGAACAGGAGCGCAGTTGAAACAGTGGATTAACTGATTCAGCACCATAACAATGAGTTTTTTTCTAGATGCCAGTACCATAGAAGCGATTCGCGCCGGGCAGTTCTCGTTTGCCTATGCCCCCCATCCTTTGCTGGCGTTGGTCTTGTTTCTGGCACTGCCGGTCGTGGTCTGGTTACTCTACCGCCGGACGACCCGTCCGCTGTCACGGCGTTGGAAAGCGTTGCTGATCACACTGCGTTCGCTTGTTGCCCTGGTTTTGCTGTTTATGCTGTTGCGCCCGGTTATCACTACCTGGCAGGTCAATCCACAGGAAACCTATCTGGCAGTATTGGTTGATGACTCGCAAAGCATGGAGATTCCTGATTTACCCGGCCAGCAGCGCCGGCTGGATGCTGTCACCGAAGAGTTGTATGCTGAAAACGGCGTTCTGGCGCCGCTGTCCGAGCGTTATCAGGTGCGGACATTCGGTTTTAACACGCAGTTGCGACGGATTTCCGCAGCCGACGACCTGTCCGCTACAGGTAACGCCTCACGGCTTGATCTGGCATTGCGGCAGGTCAGGGAGCAGCTTGGCGGTTTGCCGTTGAGTGCGGTGGTGCTGATCAGTGATGGCGCAGACAACGCCGAGGCGGATCCGTTGACCAGTGCGCGCGAGTTTGCCGCCGATCAGGTGCCGATATTCACGGTGGGCGTCGGACAAACGCAGATACCGCGCGATATCGGCATCACCGAAGTCAGCGCCGCCACCACTATTCTGGATAACACGGTTTTCGACGTGCAGGTCAGCCTGGCCCAGCAGGGTTTTGCCGGACGCTCAGTGCGGCTGCGTATCATGGATGGTGAGACCGAAGTTGCCTCGCGTACCGCTCTGCTGGGTCCGGATGGCAGCAGTCGCCGATACGAGCTCGAACTTTCTCCCGAACGTCGCGAGCCAATTCTTTACGAATTGCAGGTCGATGAGCTGGATGACGAAATCATCCTGCAAAACAACCGCTACCAGTTTCTGGTCGACAACAGCGAACGTCCGCCGCTGGATATTCTTTATGTTGACGGCCATCCGCGTAACGAATTCAAATTCATCCGCCGCGCCGCCGAAGGTGATGAAAGCCTGCGTCTGGCCTCGTACCTGCAAACCGGTCCCGGCCGCTTTTACCGGCAGGGCATCAATACTCCGACTGAACTGAGCGACGGTTTTCCCGACACAGCAGAGGAATTGTACCAGTATGACGCTGTGATCATGGGTGATATTGGTCGGGAATTTTTCACTGATGAACAACTGACCCTGCTGCAGGATTTTGTTGCCGAGCGTGGCGGTGGCCTGTTGGTGGCGGGTATGCTGGATGATGCCTTCGTTGACACGGTGCTGGGCGATATTCTGCCGGTGACGCCGGTGCGCAGTGAGGTTTTGCCGTCGTTCCTGCAGGGCGGAATACAGCGGGGCAGTCACGCCACCGGAGAGTTATTCACTCCTCGCCTGACCTCGGCCGGAGAATTCTCACCGCTACTGCGATTGGACAGTGATGATGCTGTCAACCGTCGTCTGTGGGGCGAGATGCCGGCATTGCAGGGTATTTATGTCACCGGCCGGCCCAAGCCCGGCGCGAGCGTATTGCTTGAACACCCGAGTCTGCAATACCAGAACCAGACCGTGCCTTTGCTGGCGACGCAACGTTATGGCAGTGGTCGCAGCATGGCACTGACCACGGCCAGCACCTGGCGTTGGCAAATGCTGATGCCATATGAGGACGAATCACATCAACGGATCTGGCGCCAGAGCCTGCGCTGGCTTGCCCAGGATGCACTGGAACGGGTGACCATTAATTTTGATAGGCCATTCTATAATCAGGGTGATCCGGTTAATGTCAGTGCGACAGTACTGGATGCTGAATACCAGCCCGATAACAATGCGTCATTGTATATCCAGCGCACCGATCCTCTGGGTGATGTCAGTGATTCCTCCATGGATTGGGATATCGATGAGGACGGTGTTTACCGAAGCCAGTTCACCGCTGACGCCGAAGGCATTTATCGAATACTGGTGGATGTTGCCAGCGCCGCCGGTACCGGAATAGAAACCGAGAAGCAGGCTGCTTTTGTGGTCACACCATCCCTGCGTGAATACAACAATGCCGGTCTGGACAGCGGCATGCTGGGCCGGATAGCAGAGACCAGCGGCGGACGCTATTACACCCTGCCACAAATCGGGCAGCTGGTGGATGACATCCAGCATGCGCCGGGGGCCTATTCACGGGAAGTCCAGGAAGACCTGTGGGACAAGCCCTTTTTACTGGGGCTGTTGATTGCACTGATGAGTCTTGACTGGGCAGCGCGACGATATCGGGGGCTGTCATGAACAAAACACTACGCAAGTGGCGGTCCTGTCTGTGGATACTGGCGTTGTCGCCGGTGTTGCAGCTTCAGGCGCAGCCGGCAGATGATGAGAGCACTCCCTGGTTTCAGCAAACGACCGACACCGGAAAATACGCGGTCATCCTGACGGGTGCAGCAGCCTCTGATGAGATCGCAGAACGTTTCGCGCGCTGGACGCGCGAGCTGCACAATATCTTGCGTGATGATTACGGTTATGCCACCGACAATATCCGCGTGCTGATTGATGACGGTCAGCGTATGGAGGGCGTCACGGTCACCGCCAGTTCAACGCTCACTGATATCGCCGATAGTCTGTCGGTGCTGCGGGGCGAGATTGGTGCAGGGGATCAGGTTACCCTTTTTATGATAGGCCATGGTTCAGGGACCTTCGGTGAAGCCAAATTCAATAACGTGGGTCCGGACATGACCGGCGCTGATCTGGCGGCGATGCTTGAAGGTTTCACCGAGCAGGATATGGTGATTGTCAACACGACCAGCGCCAGCTTCGAATTTTCACGGGAGCTGTCGGCGCTGGGGCGAGTGGTGGTATCGGCGACGCGTTCACCATCAGAGCGCTACGACCCGGTGTTTGCCGGTTTCATGATTGCCGGCCTGCAGGATCACACGGCCGACCTGGATCGCAATGGCCGTGTATCCGTGCTGGAACTGTTCAATTATACCACTGGTCGGGTGGCTGCCTGGTACGACGACCTGGGACGGTTGGCCACTGAAAACGCGGTGCTTGATGACACCGGTGACGGTCTGTTTTCCCGTGAGCCGGGCGCGACCCAGGCTGACGGTCTGCTGGCAGAAATCGCCTATATCGACGTCATCGTGCCTGAGGCAGAGAAAAGCTCACCGCAGGCACAGGCGTTGCGTGCCGAGATGCAGGCGCTGGAACGCGACATATTCATATTGCGCAATCAGAAACAGAACTATCTGGAGGACGACTATTGGAGCCGGCTGGAAGCCTTGTTGATTGATCTGGCAACCCGGACGAGGACATACAATGCACTACCTTAACCTGATATCCCTTAACTGGCTGCGAACTGCCGCGCTGTTGGTCTGCCTGACCGCGACGGTAGCCCCGGCGCATATTTTTGCCCAGGAACCCACCGCCGGCCTCAACCCGTCAACGCAGGAATTGCTGGATCGAGGCAACGAATTGTTGCTGAGGGGATCCTACCTCGCCGCCATTGAGGTACTCAGTCGGGTTGATGATGAGTTCTTCCAGGACCAGGCTGACCTGGGGCTGAGCCAGGCGCATATCGAAACCGGGCAGTATGCCCAGGCGGAAGCAGTTTTACAGCGTGCGCTCGAGGAACCGGCTGACCACCCTGAGTTGGCAACCCGACTGGCCGAGCTGTATGTGATGACCGGCCGCTCCGCACAGGCCGAGGCTCTGCTCGCGGAAGTCATTGCCGGGCAATTGAATCCGCCGGTGCGAACCCTGGTGCAGTACGGCCTGGTGCGGACCTTGCACGGTGACCGGGATGCCGCCGATGAGTACTTCAATGCGGCATTGGCGCGTTATGACAGTGGCATGGTCTTTGAGTCGGCCGATGTTGCCATGGTCGCGGTGGCCGCTCGCCAACTTGATGAATTTCATGATGCCAATGCATTGTTCAGTGAGGCGATCAGGCTTGATGACAGCAACCTCGAAGCCCTGGTGTTGTGGGGTGACCTGTTCCAGGAGAAGTTCAACGACCAGGATGCGCAAACCAACTACAACGAAGCACTGGAAGTTAATCGACGCTACGCGCCTGCCCTGGTGGGTCTGGCCAGGATAGAGAGTCCCGAGCGCAATCTCAGCCGCGCCCTGGATGCCAATTCCCGCAGCGTGGCGGCACTGGCAACTTTCGGTGAGTTGATGATCCGTAACGGGCGAGAAGAGGAGGGTCTGGGATTCCTGAGGCAGGCACTGGATATCAATCCTGAGTCGATTCCGGCGTTGGCCACGCTGGCAGCGCGCGCGGCGATGAATGATGACATGGACGAGTTCGAGCGCCTGCGCGAGCGCGTCAATGCCTTCAGTCCGGAAAGCGCCAGTTTCTATGCATCGGTCGCTGAATTTCTGGGTAATAACTATCGTTTCACCGAAGCCGTGGAGTATGCCCGTCGTGCCATTGACCGCGATCCGCGCAACTGGCACGCACACACCGTGCTGGGCGGTAATCTGGTGCGACTGGGCGAAGAAAGCGAAGGCAAGCGTCACCTTGAGCAGGCGTTTGACAATGACCCGTTTAATGTCCTGACGTCCAACATGTTGCAGGTGTTTGATGTGCTGGAAGAGTACGCAACCCTGGAAAGCGAGCACTTTCGGGTCAACATGAGTCAACGCGATGCGCAGATCCTGTGGCCGTACATGGAGCCTTTGCTGGAAGACGGCTGGGATCGCCTGGTCGCCAAATACGGCTTTGAACCCGAGGTGCCGGTGGTCATCCAGGTTTTCGAGCGTACCGAAGACTTTGCCGTGCGTTCAGTCGGGCTGCCCGACATCGGACCACTGGTGGGTATCTGTTTCGGCAAGGTGGTGACGCTCATCTCACCGGATACACTCAGCGCCAACTGGCAGGAAATTGTGTGGCACGAGCTGGTGCATGTATTCACCCTGCAGATGACTCACAATCGCATGCCGCGCTGGTTGTCGGAGGGCATCTCGACCTGGGAGGAGCGCCAGGGGCGTCCGGAGTGGGGTCGTCGCCAGGGCCTGGATCTCATCCGTGCCGTGCAGCAGGACCGCCTGTTGCCGGTCGGCAATCTCAACGATGCGTTTACCGGTGCCAACAGTAATGCTGACCTGAGTTTTGCCTACTTTCAGTCCTTCCTGGTGGTGGAGTACATCGCCGAACAATACGGTTTTGAGGATCTTCTGGCACTGATCCATGAGTTTGCTGAAATCAAGGACGAGAGTGAAATGTTCGCCAATGTGTTTGGTGTGGACATGGAAACTTTCGATGCCGGTTTCCGCGCCTGGATAGATCAGCGCGTGGCCGACATAAACGTCTACGTGCATGCGGAGGACAGTCCCGATGAAGGCGAGGGGCACGGGCACGGTGTGCGCGAGAACAGCAGTGCAATTCTGGCAGAGCTGTACAACAACGAATCGCTGAAACAGTACATGCAGGGACGGGTGCAGCGCGAGCCGCGTGATTTTCAGGCACATTTGCAACTGGGTATTGTCCTGTTCCGGGAGGAAGCGTACAGCGAGGCGATAACGCACCTGCGCACCGCTCACGAGCTGCTGCCTGACTATACCGGTTACCCCAGTCCGTCACTGGTGCTGGCCCAGGTCTACGAGGCCATGGGCAATGAGGAAGCGCAACGCGAGCAGCTGGCGATCATGCTGGAGCACCAGCAGCACGATTTTGCTGCGCCCTTGCAGCTGGCGGAACACGCGCTGCAGGTGGGCGACCTTGATCAGGCGGCCTATTATGTTGAACGCGCCATGGCGGTTAATCCCTATCGGCCGGAGGTTCATCGGCTAGGCGCTGAACTGGCCTCGCGTCAGGGAGACACCGGACGCACGGTGCAGGAGTACGAGGTGCTGTTGACGCTGGATCAGAACGATCCGGTGGCTGCGAGAACTGATCTGGCGCAGGCCTATCTCGACAATAGTCAGCCCGACGACGCCCGCATGACCGTTCTGCGGGCGCTGGAAACGGCACCTACCTATGAGCGTGCCCAACAGATTCTGCTGCAGGCAGTCGAACCAGCGGAGGGTGATTGAGTCATGGCTCTTGCCCGGTTGCCAAAATCATGGCTGATATTACCACTGCTGGGTACGCTGGCATTTTTGTCAGCGCCATCCGTGCAGGCGCAGCCACCGGCTTCGCAATCGACGCCCCGGCCCGGTGTCGTGTTGCCGCCGGACTTTGATTTCAGCCGTTTTCGCCGTGAAAACCAGGACCTACCCGATTTGCCGACCGGCGCATCATCATCAGCTGAACGCACGGGCACGTCGGAATTCACCTGGCTGCGCGGGCGCTACGAAAACTATCCGGGAGGACGCGGCCGGCGCGGCGGCTGGTGGGATACCGATTTTCCTGATGCCGAACAAAACTTCATGCGTGGCGTGCAACGTTACACCTTCATTGATGCGCAGACATACAACACCCGTTGGATAGACCTGACTGATCCGGAGCTGTTTGAGCATATCTTTCTGTACATGACCATGAAGCGCGTCCCAATTGGTGGCATGAGCAGTGGCCCGAACTTTGCCCCCGATGAGGTGGCAGCCTTGCGTGAGTTTGTCCTGCGTGGCGGTTTTGTCATGCTGGACGACTTTTGGGGCGAGGCACACTATCAGGATTTTCTGATCGAAATCGCCAAGATATTTCCCGATCGCGAACTTGTCCGGCTGGATCTGGACCATGAAATTTTTGGCATTTTCTACGACATAGAACAGGTTGCGCAGGTGCCGGGCAGGGCCGTTACCTGGGATTACGGGAGCGTGACGCTGGACGACCCACGGTATCCACCTTCGGTTCATGCCATACTCGATGACGACGGCCGGGTCATGGTGGTGGCCAATTTCAATTCGGACATGGGCGATGGCTGGGAACACACGTTTCACGAATACTACCCTACCAGCATGAGTAACGAAGCTTACCGGCTAGGTATCAATTACCTGATATATGCATACACACACTAGAGGCAGGAATAAACGATGACTGACACCGATATCATTACCGAGCATCCGACCGCCGGACTGGAGGATCAGGACGACCTGGCGCTGGTAAAAAAGATGCAGCAGGGTCGTGACCAGATGGTGCACGAGATCCGTAAGGTCATTGTCGGGCAGGATGCGGTTATCGAAGAATTGCTGATAGCGCTGTTTGCCGGCGGGCATTGTCTGGTGACCGGTGTGCCGGGCCTGGCGAAGACCCTGTTGATCAAGACTGTGGCGGATATTCTGCAACTGAACTTCAGCCGTATTCAGTTTACTCCTGACCTGATGCCTGCCGATGTGGTGGGTGCTGAAATCGTTGAGGAGAACGACGGGCGTCGCAAGCTGGTGTTTGTCAAAGGTCCGATTTTTACCAATATTCTGCTGGCCGATGAGATCAATCGGACACCGCCCAAGACGCAATCGTCGCTGCTTGAGGCGATGGAAGAGCGACAGGTTACGGCGGCGGGTGTCACGCACAAAATGGCGGAACCCTTCTTTGTGCTGGCCACGCAGAACCCGATTGAACTGGAAGGTACCTACCCCTTGCCGGAGGCGCAGCTGGATCGGTTCATGTTCAAGATCGAGCTGGGTTACCTGACCGAGGAAGAAGAGGTGATGGTGGTCAGCAATACCACGCGTAATTTTGATCGGTCGGTATCTCATCCGCTGAGCGGTGAGGATATCCTGGCGTTCCAGCGTATTGCCCGGCAAGTGCCGGCCGCGCAATCAGTGATCCAGTATGCGGTGCGGCTGGTACACGCAACGCGGCCGCAAAACGAGAACTCGCCGGCCTTCGTCAAGGACTGGGTCACCTGGGGCGCAGGTATTCGTGCCTCCCAGAACCTGGTATTGGCAGGCAAGGTACGGGCCCTTCTGCACGGTCGCTACAATGTTTCGTTCAATGATATCCGCACACTTGCGCCATCAGTACTGCGCCACCGTCTGCAGCTGAATTTCCATGCCGAAGCGGAACGCATCAGTGCCGATGAGTTGATTCGTCGGGTTGTGGAAGCAGTAAAAGAGCCGGGCCTGTGAAGCCAGTCCACCTGAACCACATCATCGCGCCAGTGTATCTGGTGGCAGGATTCTCAGCATGACGCAGAGCAATACCTTTATTGATCCCGGTGTACTTGCCACGCTCGACAATCTCGAGATGCGCGCGCGCGTGGTGGTTGAAGGATTTATTGCCGGCCTGCACAAGAGCCCGAAGCGCGGTTTCAGTGTTGAATTTACCGACTACCGGCATTACTACAGTGGCGATGACATGCGCCACGTGGACTGGAAGCTGTACGGACGCAGCGACAAGCTGTACATCAAGCAGTATGAGGACGAAACGAACGTTCGGGCCTATATCCTGCTGGATAGCAGTGCGTCGATGTCGTACGCCTCTGACGGTATGAGCAAACTGGAATACGGGCGCACGCTGGCATCGGCGTTGGCCTATTTCATCATGCGGCAACGTGACGCTGTCGGGCTTATCACTTTCGATGACAAGATCCGCGACTATATTCCGGCAAAAGCGCGGCAATTGCACCTGATAAGGATTCTGCGCAGTCTGCATGAGCTGACCGCCGGCACCAAGACCGATATTGTGCGGCCGCTGACCGAGCTGGCGATGACATTAAAACGTAAAAGCCTGGTGATCCTGATCAGCGACCTGCTGGAGGATGAGCAAACCACCATTCGTACGCTCCAGCAGCTGCGTGCCATGGGTAATGAGGTCATCGTATTCCACGTGCTTGATGAGCAGGAGCTGCATTTCAATTTCAATGAATCCTCCGAATTTATCGATATGGAAACCGCCGAGACGCACATCACCTCGCCGGCAGCGATCCGCAATGCCTACCTGGAGAACCTTAACAGTTACCTCGATGATTGTCGTAAACGCTGCCAGACCAGCGGCGTTGATTATTGTCTGCTCAACACCTCGCAGCCGCTGGACAAGGCGTTGGCCTCGTACCTGGCACGGCGAACCCGGAGCGCATAGATGAGTTTCCTGAGTCCTCTGTTTCTGTTTGGTCTGTTGGCAGCCGCGATACCGGTCGCCATCCATCTGATCCGTCGCGAGAACCCACCGAAAATCATGTTTGGTTCGCTGCGTTTCCTGAAGCAGACGACCAAAAAGCTGATTCTGTTTCAACAGATCCAGCAGTGGCTGTTATTGCTGTTGCGCGCAGCACTGATCTGCCTGTTGGTGTTCGCGTTCGCCCGGCCATTGTTTTATCAGGGCTCCATAGCGCAGTTGATGGATGCCGAACCACAGTCTACCGTGTTGCTGATTGACAGTTCACTCAGCATGCAGGTAGGTGACCGGTTTGCCCAGGCAAGACAGCAGGCCCTGCAGACTCTGGATGGTCTGTCCGCCGGAGACGAAGCGGCGGTGATAAGTTTTGCCGAAGGCACCCTGGCAGCCAGGGAGCTGACCACTGATATCGATAGCCTGCGAACCTTTATCAATAACCTGGCAGACCCTGGTTACGAACGTGTGCGCTTTTTTCCTGCGCTGAGGCTGGCAAATGACATGTTGACGCAGTCGCGTCACGAACAGCGCAATATCGTGATGATATCGGATTTTCAGGCCAGCGGCATGAGTGGCGCGGATGACGAGGGGAATGATGCCGGCTTTATGCTGGCGCCAGGTGTTTCCTTTTCCGGTTTCAGTGTAGGGGAGGAGCGCAGCAGTAATCTGAGTCTGACTGATGTGCGGTCGCCGCAACAGTTGATGGCCAGCACTGCCAACCCGGTAGAGGAAAACTCCGGGTCGGCGGGTCAAAGCGCAGCCAGTGGAACACCTTCAGTTGCGACTTCGAACGAACAGCAGGTTCTGGCGCGTGTGCGCAGTACCGGCAGTGTATTGCAGCAACGCGGCGAGATTTCCCTGTTGATTAACGGACAGCCGCGGGAGCGGCAGCCTTTCGAACTGGGTGATCGCTCGGAAGTGGTGCTGGATCTGCCCCTGATACTGGATGATAGTGGACGTTATACCGGCGAGCTGGTGCTGGCCGGGGATAGCTTCGACCTGGACAATCGCTGGTACTTTACTGTGGATGTTATGCCGACGATGCGCATACTGGTGGTTAATGGTGATCCGGCGACCGACTGGTATGACGACGAGGCGCACTGGTTTGTTCTGGCCCTGGAAGGCATGGAAAACTCGCCGTTTTCTGTATCCCAGGTGACGCTGGCGACATTCACCCCGACCGACCTTGAGCAGCATGACGCGGTGGTTTTGCTGAATGCCGGTTCGCTGTCCGGTGCTCAGCAACAGGCGCTGCAGGGATTTGTCGCCGATGGTGGCAGTTTGCTGCTGGCGCCGGGCAACCGTGTTGAGCCGAGCGCATTTAATCAACAACTGGCGGAGTTGACGCCGGCGCGGCTGACGAGTTCGCAAATTCTGCCCGCAAACGATTATGTTCTGATCGCCGACGTTGATCGTCGCCACCCGGCACTGCGTCCGCTGGATGTCGACTGGAGCGCACGTTTTCAGGGATACTGGCGAAGTGACCCGGTGGGCGATAGTGCGGTGCTGATGCGATACGATTCCGGTGATCCGCTGCTGGTCGAGCGGTCTGTTGGCGAGGGCCGGACAATGCTGGTGACATCGTCACTGGACCTGGGCTGGAGCAATTTCCCGCTTCAGGGTCTGTACCTGCCCTTTGTTCATGAAACGTTGACCTACATGATTCAGCCTCCGTTGCAGCAGCGCGCCTGGCAGGTTGGTGACATGATTGATCTGACGCCGGCATTCGATGACGGGCGAACGGAGCTGTCAGTGACTGAACCAGATGGCACACAGTTGCGCGTCAGCGCTGACAATCCGAGCTATCGGGCGCGTATGCCCGGCTTTCTTCTAACTGAGTCGGGCTTCAATTTTGCCATCAATATCGAACCGGAAGCGGCTGAACTGGCGCGGGTAGATGTGACAGTGCTGTATGACCGAATCCTGAATCCGGATACTACGCCTGCTGTCGCCGAGGGTGTGCGGACAGCCCAACTGATTGCGGAACTGGAGCAGCCGCAACGGGTCTGGTGGTGGATTTTGTTGACGGTGCTGCTGTTGTTCCTGCTGGAGGGCTGGGTAGCCAATCGAACCTATCGATAAAGGCGGAGCGCGATAAAGGCGGAGGGGTTCAAGGCAGGCACCGGAAAATTATCCCATGTTAGATAGGGGGGAACAGAGAATGACGTTCCGCTACCTGCCTTGAGTGTTCGTGAATTGACCGCCTGATGTCCGTCAACGAGCGGTCTCACAAACTGGTTTTGATACTATCACAGGCACTTTCGTCAAAAAGTGCCAGCAACAATTCGTTGCAAAGCGTTTGGATTGCTGTCACGAACCATTACAAATATGTCCTGAATTCGAACAACTGTTCCATTTTTGACCTTATGCTTCTACCGGCTCACCCTGCCGGCGGCTGAACAAACGCTTGATCCTGGCCAGACGCTGGCGCAGATGGTCTGGCAGAGCCAGCATGGCCGGCGTGACGATCAGTGTCAGGATGGTAGCGAATGACAGGCCGAAGACAATGGCATTGGCCAGCTTCACCCATTGCGACGTGATCGGGCCGCCGACTTCAATCTCCGAGCCAATCAAATCAATTGATACATGCATGGCCAGTGGCAGTAGACCACAACCCGTGGTAAACGTGGTCAGAAATACCGGGCGTAACCGCTGCACGCCAGTCTGTATGATCACGTCCCGGATATCCCAGTCGACATGTTTGGCGCGCAGATAGTTGAAGGTATCAATAAGAACAATGTTGTTGTTCACGATGATACCGGCCAGGGCCACGATGCCAACTCCTGTCAGGATCACGCTGAAAGTTTGTCCGGTGGTCAGCAGGCCAAGCAGTACGCCCGCCGTAGACAGCAATACTGACGACAGGATCAAAAGCGCTTGATAATAGCTGTTGAACTGGGTCACCAGCAGAATGGCCATCAGCGCCAGCGCCAGGCCAAAGGCGCTGAGCAGGAAGGCAAACGATTCGGCCTGTTCCTCATTGGCGCCGCGGAAACGATAATCGATGCCGGGTGCCAGCGGGTTGGCGTCCATCCACTGTTCGACCTCCTGCACGATATTGCTGGTTACATAGCCGGGGGCAGGGTTGGCGCGTACATAGACAACACGGTTGCCGTCGACGCGCTGAATCGAGCTGACGCCTGGCAGTGCATCACGTGTAATAAAGCTGCTGATCGGTACCAGCCCATTGGCGGTGTTGATGCGGATGTTGTCGATCTGCTCTACACCGCGATATTCTTCGGGGTAACGCACGCGGATCTCGACCTCTTCTTCGCTGTCATCAGGGCGGAAATCGCCCATCCTGACACCATTGGTCAGCAGCTGAATGGCGGTGCCGATTTCAGACATATTCGCACCCGACATGGCTGCGCGCGCACGATCGACAGAGATCTGCCACTCAATACCCGGCACCGGTGTCGTGTCGTCGATATCGATCAGACCCTCGACGTTGTTCTCAAGATGCGAGCGTACGCGTCGGGCTTCGGCGATCAGCGTGCGCAGATCCTCGCCGTAGAACTCCATTTGCAGCTCTTTACCCACCGGAGGACCCTGCTCAGGTGTCGAAATTTCTGCACGCACGCCAGGGATGTCCTGAATGGCCTGCCGATACAATTCCTCAACTTCGAAACCGTTTACGTCGCGATCACGCCGGTCAGTGAATTCCAGGAATATGGTGCCCACCAGGTCCGGCGCTGCGCCCATACCACCGCCCATACTGCGACCGGCGCCAGACTGGGAGACGATACTTTTGTAGTAGCCGACGTCTTCTATCCGCGACTCAACATCCAGAACGATGTCGCGAATCTCTTCCGGAGAGTAGTTGCCGCGTGCAAATATTTGCACTTGGGTTTGGGCAGGTTCGACGCTGGTGAAAAACTCAACCCCACGTCCAAAGGCGAGATATGCCCAGATGATGGTGACCAGCGTGATCAGGCTGCCTATTGCGACAATGCCAGGGATGCGCACGGCAACGCTCAGAATGCGTGCATAAATGCCGACGATGCCGCCCAGTTTTTCTGGCGGTGTCTCTTCGAGTTTGCCAATCTGGTTGCCGCCACCGGAAGCCATGACGCCGGTTTTGCCGCCAATCAGCGATCCGATGGTGGGCGCAAATACCAGTGCGTAAAGCAGCGAGCCGATCAGCACCGCGAACACTGTCACTGGCAGGTAGCCCATGAATTCGCCGGCCACACCAGGCCAGAACATCATCGGCAGGAAAGCCGCCAGCGTGGTACCGGTGGATGCCAGGATCGGCCAGAACATGCGACTGGTGGCTTCCTGGAAGGCATCCTTGCGGTTGTAACCCTCCGCCAGCTTGCGGTCAGCGTACTCCACCATGACGATGGCACCGTCGATGAGCATGCCCAGACCCAGCAGCAGGCCGAATATCACCATGAAGTTGTAGGTGAAACCCAGCATCGAAATGATGATGAAGGCGAAGAAAAATGAAAACGGCACGGCCAGTGCTACCAGGATACCCGAGCGCACACCAACGGCGGCGATCACGACCACCAGCACCAGCACCATGGCGGTTGCCATATTGCCCTGCAGGCCCGAGTTCTGCTCAATCACCAGCGGAATAGTGTTGTTCAGGTAGGTTATCTCGACAGCCGGCGGTATACGCGAGCGCATGTCCTGTACGATCACGTCAATTTTATCCATGGCCTGGATCAGGTTGGCGCCTTTACGTTTCTGCACATCCAGGGAAATGGAGCGATCACCGTTGGCATAGGCGTAGCGCTCGGCGTCCTTGAACGTGCGGCGTACCTCGGCCAGGTCGCTGAGTACCACGACGCCGTCGGCGTTGGCCGCGATCGGCAACTGGTAAACGTCATTGGCAGTTTCAATCAGGCCCGGTACTTTGACCGAAAATGCGCCGCTGCCGGTGTTCAGTGTGCCGGCTGGTATCAATCGGTTATTGGTTGTTACAGCCTGAACCAGTTGCTGGTTGGTAATACCATAGGTTTCCAGCTTGGATGGATCGACAATGATTTCCAGCAGCTCTTCACGCGCACCAATAGTGTCGGCGGTGAGGATTTCCGGCAGGTTTTCGATCTGTCGCTGCAGGGTCTGGGCGATACGCAGTAAAACACGTTCATCAACACCTTCACCTCCCAGTGCAATCTGTACCACGGGCACGGTTGCGGCCGACACTTCCTGAATCAGCGGCTCCTCGGTATCCTGCGGGAAGCGGGCTTTGGCCCGGTCCAGGGCAGAGCGTATGTCGTTAAGGGCCAGATCGGGATCAAAGCTGACATCAAACTCAGTGATGATGGTGGCTGAACCTTCGCTGGAAAACGAACGCAGCTGTGTGATGCCGTCAATATTGTTGAGCTCGATTTCGCTGGGTCGGGCCAGCAGCCGCTCTGCATCCTCCGGGGAAATGCCCGGCAACACGATGGTGGTGATAATAACCGGCACCGTCACGTCCGGGTTAAGCTCGACGGGGATGGAGCGATACGCTGCCAGGCCTGCCAGAATGATGACAACAAACACGCTGAGCGTGGTTCTGGCGTGTGAAACGGCGGCTTTGATATATGTCATAGTTGTGACCAGTCAAAATTGACGTTTACGATTTGTCCTTCGAAAACCAGTTCCTGCCCGACCGTGATCAGGATCACTTCATCAGGCAGTCCGGTTACCCAGAAGCCTGACTCGTCTATGCGGGTGCTTTCACCCACGATCTGCACACGATGAAACTCGACCTCATTGTCACTGTTCAGGGTTTTGACGCCCATCAGGCCGGCATCATCCAGTGTTACCGACGATGGCGGCACCAGGTGTGCACGGATCTGCGCCGCATCGAGCAGAATCTCGGTGCTGATACCCTGGCGGATAGGTATTTGCTGGGGATCGAGGCGCACTTCGATGCGGTAGCTGCGCGACACCGGGTCAGCCGCTCTGGCCAGATAAGTCAGCTGGCCATTGATCCGCTCGCCGGTCACCATGATGCCGGTGACACGGGTGCCAAGTTCAAGTTTGTTGACATCCTGCTCGGGCACTTGCCCGACCAGCAGCATGGGGTCATCATCAAACAGCGATGCGCACTGGCCTCCCATGTCCATGTAGTCGCCCACTTCGACAGCCCGCGTTTCCACGATGCCAGTGAACGGGGCGCGGATCCGCGTGCGCTCCAGCGCCAGTTCGGCACGTCTTACAGCGGCAATGGCTGCATCATAGGTGGTTCTGAGTTGGGCCAGGGCCGAGCGGGAAATCAGTTCACGCTGGAACAGGTCTTCGCCGCCCTCAAATTCCAGTCTTGCCTGTTCCTGACGGCTGATGGCCTCCTGCAGGTCTGTTTCACGGGCATCGACGGCGATTTCGCACAGAATGTCGCCTTTCTCTACGCGGGCGCCGCGGGCGACCGGTGTGGCAATAACACGACCAGCGGTTTCAGCCCGGATGTCGACCAGGCGGAAAGCCTGGGTTCGGCCTCGCACGCTGACTGTCTGGGTATAGGTGTCGACGCGCGAGCGGGTCGCACGGACAGTAAAATCAGCCGCCGATGATACCGCCGATCCATCATCGGCGATGGCCGACACTGTCCTGTCCAGGTCGGCGCTGGCATAGCGCTCATCGCGATCGCCGTCACCTCGGGGGACCAACATCCATGCCGCGATCAGAATGACCAGGCCTATAGCTACCAAATATTGTTTTTTCACGACAGGCTCCGCTTGCTGCTAACTGCTTTCAATTGCGTGATGCGTAGTGTATCCAGTGTTTTTGTCAATGCAATGCACGAAGCGGCGACCTGGCGCGCTTTTTGGTATGCTGGCCGATAGTTGTTGTTATACGAGAGCGGCGCACCCGGCGATCACTTTGTGTCCCGAATGTTGTGGAGAGCATTGCGGCAAACGTTATACCATGTCTCCCGGCCTGCACTGAGTGCCAAAAGTCATGTTTAGATCGCGCCGCGCGATCAACACCCTGAATTTGAAGGAATTGCAGATGAATGTACTGGCTCGGTTGTTCCCCCCGGTTCTGTTGGCATTAAACGGCCTGATCTACCTGGGAATCGGATGGTTGTTCATCTCTGACGTGGCGGGCTGGTTCGACGTGGTGGGTGTCAATTTGCGCTCGGACATGGGATATACCGAATTAAGGGCAGTATACGGGGGCTTCATGCTTGCCTTCGGCGCATTTCTGCTGGTTTGTGCCTTCCGCAAGGCGTATGCCTCCGCAGGTGTGTTACTGCTGGTATTTACTTATGCCGGTCTGGTGGCAGTACGCAGCTGGGGTGTGCTGGTGGAGCAGGCGTACAATGCCACCGTCCTGCAGATTTACATCAGTGAATGGCTGGCGCTGGTGTTGAGCATTGCGGCATGGTTTTGCCTGAAACGCAGTAACTGAGTTCGCAGTCACCTAGCCGGCAACCGGTTTTTTCTGCAGTTTGCGCTGCAGTGTCCGGCGGTGCATGTTCAGCTGACGGGCGGTTTCCGAGATATTGCCATCATTTTCCTTGAGCACTTTCTGAATATGTTCCCACTCCAGCCGTCGCACTGACATCGGCTGCTGGATGGACAGAGCTGCCTGGTCACCAGCAGCTGTTGCCGTTAATGCATTGAGTATGTCATTGGCATCGGCGGGTTTGGCCAGGTAGTTGTCGGCCCCCAGTTTGATGGCTTCCACGGCGGTGGCGATACTGGCATAACCGGTCAGCATCAGGATGGGACTGTCGGGCTGTTTCTGCTTCAGCAGTGGGATCAGTGTCAGTGATGAATGACCCGCCAGGTTCAGATCGACAATGGCATAGTCATGATTGTAGCGGGCAATCGCAAGCCGCGCAGCGTCCAGGTCGCCGGCATGTACCACAGCAAAATTGCGGCGCTCCAGCGCCCGTGCCATGACCTGGGCGAAGACGGCGTCATCTTCGATCAGCAATATCAGTTTCTTGTCCATATCACTCACTCACTGGAAGTCTGATAACAGTCCGCGCTCCGGCGTCCTTGACGTTGAACATCTCTATACTGCCACCGTGACGCTGAATGGATGCATTAGCCAGAAAAATACCCAGACCCATGCTGTCACTGCGTGTCGAGATGAACGGCTCGCCCATGCTCTCCATGACTTCGGGAGGTATGCCAGGGCCATCGTCCTGAACCGACATCAGCACGTGGTGTTGCTGTGTCACGCCACGTGAATAGGTGACTGAGACACGGGAATGGGCGGCCTTGAGGGCGTTCTCGATGATATTGATCAAGGCGTGACGGATGGTGATGTCGGCTGAAATGAGCAGCTCGCCGCAAGCCGGCTCCATGGTAAAATCGATCCGCGCACCCGGATGAATATTGGTGATGTAGTCCCGCACCGCCTCGTCGAAGCTGCTCAGCCGCAACTGGCCGGGCTGGCTGTGATCGTTCTTGTTATAGAAACGCGTCAACTGATCCAGTGAGTGCTTGCAGCGCACAACCTGTTCTCGCAGCACATGGATATCCGCTTTGACCGATTGCTCCTGCAGCTGTTGCTCAGACTGTTCGTCCAATTCTGACAGCAGCACCGCCATGGTAGACAGAGGCGTGCCCAGTGCATGGGCAGTGCCTGCCGCCAAAGTTCCGATAGCCACCAGTTGCTCGTTGCGCATCTCGTTTTCCCGGGCTTTGGCCAGGGTTACCTCCCGGCTGCGTATAGCCTGTGCCATGCGGCTGACGAAGGCGGTGATCAGCAGCGCACTGACCACGAAGGTCACCCACATACCCACCAGGTGTACCTGAAAGTCAGGCACCATATGTTCAGCGTGCTGGTCGGTAGCAATACCCACCAGCAACAGCACCGTGTACACCACGATGGCCAGGGCGGCAAAGATATTGGCCCAGAACAGGTTCAGCAATGTGGCTCCCACCGCCAGTAACACCAACAGGTAGGAAATCAGGGGGTTGGTAGCGCCACCGGTGTAAATCAGCAAGACCGTCAGGAAGGCAAAATCCAGCGCAAGATGAGCCGCCAGTTCCCGGGTATTGATCAGTGTGGCCGTGCGCGCCCGCCAGATGCCCAACACCAGGGAGGCCGTGATGCCGGCCAGCAAGGCCAGAATGGGTGCCACCGGCAGGTTCAGCGGCGAAAAGAAATCAAAGACAATGGTGCCCAGGATACCCGTGATCATGACCAGCGCCCGTAACACCAGCAACCGCTGCAAGCTGATACGAGGGGCGCTGCGCAGCTCTCCATTGGTGCCGCGCAGCAGGGTATTGATCCATGTGGTGCCGGTTTTTTTCATATTGGTTCCGGTTTTACTTATCGTGAGTATTGTACCGTATAATGCGCGGCATGAAGACGTCGTCACAGCCACTGATTTATCCATTGAACGTTTACGCCGAGTTATTGGACCTGGCATTTGGCCAGGCCGACTTTCTCAGCTACGGCTTTCAGGCCCGTTCCGACCTGGCCGTAAACGAAGCGCAGCAGGCCATGGCGGACAAACTGATGGCCCGGATTGACGCCGGACCTGGCGCCAGGGTGCTCGACGCCGGCTGCGGCACCGGAGCACTGGCGCGGCAATTGGTCCGGGCCGAGTATGAGGTCACCGCGATTGATATCAATGGTCCGCTTATCGATAAGGCGCAAAAGGCCGAATTGTGGACTGGACCGATGCATGCTCCGCAATTCCTCCGGGCCGATCTGCAGTGCTTCAGCACGGATCAGCCTTTTGATGTGATTGTGCTGCAAAACAGTGCCCGCTACCTGTCGCCTTTGCTCGTATTTGCGCAGGCGCGTCGCTTACTGAAGCCGGGGGGGCAATTGTTGGTGCTGGAAGAGTTCACCGGTGACGACCAGGTGCAATCGCCCGAGCCCTTGCCGGTCTTGTCGCATGTTTTGCAGATAGCCGCCAGGGCAGGTTTCGCATTGGTGCAGCAAGTGGATCTCAGTGAGGGAGTGGCCGCATGGCTGCAACGCTGTCTGCCGTTGTTCGATCAGTATATGGGTGCGCTGACGCAGCGCACCGGTACACCTCTGCCGCAATTGCAGGGTTTGCGGCAGGCAATGGCCGCTGACCTGGCTAAATGTCAGCAGGGCCGTTACCTACATGCACTGCTGAGCTTTCGCATGGAACACTCCGATCTCACCTTGCTGCCTGCGGAAAGTCTACCGACGGAAGCGTTCCGGGAGTTGTTTGAGCGCAGTTTTGACACCGGTTTCAGTGCGGCGCTCTGGCAGTGGAAATACGGGGACGGGCGAGGACACTCGGTAGTGGCCTGCAAAAACGAAAAACCTGTCGCTCACTATGGCGGTATCAGTCGCGATATTCTGTACTTTGGTGTTCCTGACCGGGCGCTGCAGATTTGTGACGTCATGGTGCTGCCGCAGCATAGAAGTTTCTACAGCAGACGGAGTCTGTTCTTCAAGACGGCTGCATCCATGCTCGAATTGCATACGGGCAATACTGCCAGTCATTTGCTTGGGTTCGGGTTCCCCAACATCAAAGCCATGCATGTCGCCGAACGCCTGGGTCTGTATGCACGGACAGATGAATTGCTGGCGTTGTCATATCCTGCTGATGGCGTCTCTGCTGCGGGCGCCTGGACAGTGAGTGACAGCGAGCTGAACGCTGACACCGACGAACTCGTCAACGGTCTGTGGCAGCAGATGTCATGCGCGTTGGCCGACGGTATTATTGGACTGCGCGATGCTCCATATCTGACCTATCGCTATACACAACGGCCAGATCTGCACTATCGCTTTATGTTGTTGAGTCACCCATCGGGCAGCCATGCGGTTGCAGTGATACGCGATCATGGCGAGCAAAGCCTGATCATGGACGTGCTAGCGAACGCGGATGATTTGCCGCTGGTGCTGATGGCTCTGTGCCGCTACGGACATGATACGGGCAGAGCAATGGTGTTCTGGCTGAGCGCGGGTCAGTTGCCCCGGTTGCAGTCTGCAACGCTGCACGCGGAGGTCACCGGCATACACATTCCGTGTAATGCCTGGACCTGCGGACCGGCAGCAGACACCTTGCAGGGCAAATGGTGGCTGACAGCCGGCGACATGGATTTTATGTGAGTCGGGCATCCGCCTCGTCAGAAACGCGCCTGAATGCTTACCCGCACGCTGCGCGGTTCGACCGGGTGGAAATGGATGTCCTCCACCGGTGCAGCTTCCCCGGCCAACTGTGATTCGTAAAAGTAGGTGATGTCGCGATCGTCACTGTCCATTACGTTTAGCAACTCCACAGACACGGACAGATTGGGTGAAAAGCGGTACGACGTTTGGGCGTTCACCAGAAAGGTTGATTCCGAGCGTGGCAGGCGTGCTTCAGTCAGCGGTGCTTCACCCAGATATCTCAACCGGATACCCCCACTCCAGTTGTTCAGATCGTCCACTATCATGCCCAAAGAAGCGGTTCGTTCAACGGCGTTTCCGATTTGGTCGTCTGCTCCGACACCACGAAGATGCGCGTCGGTGTAACTGATATCGGCGTCGAACAGCAGCCACTCAGTGGGCGAATACAGGCCATTGAGCTCGATCCCGTGACGTTCGCTGGGATCATTGGCTTCGGTATTGCCTGCATCACCGACATAAATCAGTTCCGATGACAGGCGCATGGTGAATGCTGTCAACGCGATCTGGGTTTTCGGGATCAGCGAGGTGCGTAAACCGGCCTCGTAGCTGCGCGCGGTGGCAAGTGGATCAACCGTCTCAGCGGGTTCCCCGGTGGCCGGATCTACACTGATAACCGTGCCGCGCGCGTCATTACTATGGAAACCCTGACCGGCGCTGAGGAAGGTTTCCAGTCCGTCCATGGGGCTGTAGATCAGGTTCAGTTTTGGACTGAACAGCGTGTCGCTGCCAGCGCCGCTGTTGACCGCTATGCTGGCGGCCACGTCGAACTCATAGTGATCAGCGCGCACCGAGGCCACCGAACGGAAACGATCCGTCCATTGATGTTGCACAGAGGCGTACAGACTGTTGAGTGACTGTTCGACGTTGTCCGCGCGAACGGTGTCGTGGATCTCACGCTGTTCAGTCAGGTACAGGCCAACATCAATGTCGTCGTAACGATTCTGGAAACCCACGACAATTTCCGTCGGAATGCGAGTCTGCAGGTTGCGACGGTACTCGGTTTCGAAACCGGCAACACGGCGGTCATCAGCTTGCTGAAACTGGTCACCACGCACCGGGTCATTGGCAAAATAAGTGAAATTGGAAAACAGATCGAGGGTGTAATCCATCAGGTAGGCGCTGAAGTTCCATTGGTCGTCAGCGCCCAGGTTTTCCTGCCAGGCAAACGATAAACTGTTGCGCCGGCTGGCGCCGCCCACGGTTGGGTCGATATTACCCCAGCGGCTGAGGTTGCCGCTTTCAACCGCTCTCAGTGGAATCTGGTCGGTTGCGTCCCAGTCGTTCAGGTAGCTCATACCGGTAAGGCTCCATTCGCGCTCGGGCGATGCTTCGTGATACTTGATGACCGCTTTGCGCTTGTCCAGATTCTGATCCCGGTCCCATGGGCCCGCGTATTGTGTAACGGCGCCGGCCAGCGTCAATTGCCCGGCAAACAGATCGTATGATTCTCCCAGAAACAGTCGCTGGTAGTCATTCTCGCCCAGGGTGAGGTTGATAATGCCCTGATCAAGGCTGTCAGCGTAGCTGAATTCTGCTGAACCGGCGGTGGCGAAATCGCCGCCATCTGCGTAGTAAGGACCTTTGCGATAGGTCAGGCGGTCGACCAGTTCAGGGATGATGAAATTGATGTCGGCGTAACCCTGGCCGTGGCCATGCGTTGGCATATTGATGGGCATGTCATCCAGTCGGAGGGCGAAGTCGGTGCCATGGTCCAGATTAAATCCGCGCACAAAGTACTGGTTGGCCTTGCCTTCACCGCTGTGCTGGGTGGCTATCAGGCCGGGGACAAACTCCAGCAGTTCGGCGGTGCGCGAAACAGGGCGCAATTCCAGCTGGGTGTCAAAAACAATACCTTCGGCTGCGGTGACGGGCGTGCCGGACAGGTTGAAGTCGCTGCCAAATACCAATATCTCTGCTGGCGCGTCGCCACCAGCATCTGCGGCCAGGCTGCTGTTACTGAAAATGAGAGTAATGGCGGTTGCCAGTGTTAATCTGGTGTGTGTCACGTTTAAGTTCCTTTGGGAGTTAATGCATGTGAACGGCTGTCACTGCGTGTCGGCACCAATATTAGCCCAGGGATGCCGATAAATATCTTAAATATATGATTTGTAAAATGTTTTAATTAATATGGGCGCCGATGGGCTATCGGTTTTTGCTTTTTTTTTGAATCGGGGCTACATTGGCACGGCCAATAACGACAAACTGATATGGACGCAGGATGCTGAAAACGCGGTCTTCATCTAATATTCTGAGCCATAATCTGGGTGAGCTGGAACTGCGCGTCCTGGAGGTTCTGTGGCAAAGGCCCCATCTTGACGCCCGGCAGGTACGCGAGGCGCTTGACGCTGACTGCCCGAAACGTCGCACTCCCGGTCTCAGTACCATTCAATCGACGCTTGAACGGCTGTATCGCAAGACCTATCTGGACCGGATCAAGCAGGGGCCGGCGTTTACCTATCATGCATCAGTGTCACGCGGGAAGTTACTCGGTCGTATGCTTGGCGATGTCATTCAACTCCTGCATGACGGGCGCATGGAAACGATTCTGAGCAGTTTTGTGCAGGTTGCTGCCGACCTTGATGAGGCGTCTCTGGATGATCTGGAAGCTTTGATCCGGCGCCGGAAAATGCAACAGCAACGGCTTGAGGACGAACAGGCTGATTCCGAGCAAGGAGAGCGTGGTCATGATTAATACCTTTGGCACCCTGTGCCTGATCTGGCTGGTACTGTGGCTGGCGCTGACGCTGATGCTACGCGCGGTTTATCCGTTATTGCGTCAGACGCTGTTCCGCCTGCATCCTGCCCATGGCAGTCAGGTGTTATTGGTGTTGTGGTCCGCGCCGTTTGTGCTGAGCCTGATAACCACGTTGTTGCTGCTGATACCAATGTTTGATGGCCTGCTGATTGAACCGCATTGTCATGGTGACTGTGCCCCGCACGTGCCCACCACAAATGCCAGCATGCTGGCCTGGGGAGGATTCGGTCTGGCGATTGTGTCGACCCTGGTCCTGTTGTGGCATTTCACCGAGGGGCTTTGGCGAGGTGTTCGCATGCGCCGGCAGTTTGATGCGTTGTCCAGCCGCCGGTCGGGATACCGTCTGCTTGATGCCAGCGAGCCAGCGGTGTTTACTCTGGGCTGGTGGCGGCCTCGGGTGTATGTCAGCCAAGGCTTGCTGGCCGGTTGCTCCGGTGACGAGTTGTCGGTCATTCTTGCCCACGAGCAGGCCCATCGTCGGCGTCGGGATAATCTGCGCCTGCTGCTGGGGCGCGTTTTCTGTCTGGTGTTGCCTGGCGCCTGGCGGCATAGGGTTATAAACGATTTACATCTGTTATGTGAGCAGGCCTGCGATTTTGCCGCGGCACGGCAGTATGGATCGGTCTCTGTTGCGCATACGCTGGTGCAGGTCGGACGCGTATTGCGCCGTTCAGCTGCTCCCCTGCAGGGCATCTCCTTCGATGGCAGTGATTTGCACAATCGCGTTCATGCCTTACTGGGCATCGACAGCCGGCGGTTGTTGAGCAACTGGCAGGTTGGCACCCTGGCGGTTGCAGCCAGCCTGGCGGTACTGCTGGCTGTGGAGCCCTTGCATCACGGCGCAGAATGGATGATTGGTTTGCTGGAACACAATATGGTCATGGCGATCTGATCAGTATGTGGGTCCGGGACCCTGCGCAAGCGGGTCAATCATGAACAAAAAATGGCGAATAAGGGCAATGCCGGGAATTCTTGTTCTGTCGCTGGTTGCCCGGCTTCTGGTGGATTACACTGCACGCAAGAACTCTGATTTGTAGTGCGATGTCGGCACGATCAGCTCGTAGTATGGGCGCAAAGGATTGGTTTCGGGGGTGCAGTAGTGCGGGAACGAGCAGTAACAGTATCATTGTCACAGAGTCCAGCCAGAGCGGCTGGCTGCCGGACGCGGATGGGGCGCTCCCTGCAGATGCTATTGCTGATAACGGGCCTCGCGGCGGGGGTATCGGCCATAGCGCAGCCGGATGCCGGCTTCGATGACACTGACACTGGATCTGCCGAGCCGGTAACCAGCCAGCAAACCGAGGCCGCCAGCCCTGATGACGACAATATCATCACCCGTACCATGGCAGAGCTGGAGCACAGCAATGCCTGGCGATGGCTGGAAGCCAGGCGCGACGGCGTTTCGGAAAACGTGTCCATCGTCGGGCGCAATCTTGACGACTGGCTGGCCGGCGAGGGCATTGGCGAGCGCAGCAATGAAAGTTATATGCGCATCCGGATCAACCAGCGCGTTGGTCGCTTCAATTCCTATCATTCCAACGCTCGCATCGGCGGCAGCATCGATTTGCCCCGTGCCACTGAACGCTGGAAACTCATTTTCGAATCCGAGAACACTGAGCGCGACTCCTTGCGAGATCAAAGGCTGAACAACGTTTCCACAACATCATTCACCGGAGGCTTTCGATACGAGCATCCCGAACGCAACGGCTGGCGCTTCAATCATGATATCGGCATGCGCGCCAAGATCCCGCTGGATCCTTTTTACCGGTTTCGTGTGCGCTACGGCGTTGATCTCAGTGACGATTGGTATGCCGGGTTCAGTACCCGCATTTTTTACTACAATAATGATGGTTGGGGACAGGATACGCGGGTATTTTTTACCCGCACGCTCACAGAGGAGCTGAACTTCCGCATCGAGTCGGAGGTCAACTACGAGCATGAAGGCCGTCTGACCGAGTTTAGCCAGTCAGTTGCTCTTTATCAGGCACTTGGTGAACGTGAAACCATGACTTACGAGGTCGGTCTGATTGGTCAGAACCGGCCGGTGGCTACAGTCGACAACTATTTCCTGCAGATGGTATATCGCAAAGCGATATATGAAGACTGGCTGGTGCTGGAGCTGGTTCCGCAGTTACTGGCTGAGCATGAGTACGACTGGAAGCCGGATCCTAGAGTGCAATTGAACCTGGAAATTTATTTCTTCGATTTTTAACGCAAGGGCATTATGAGTTCGCAATACCCACCCCCGATTTTCATGAGGCCCGGACATTGCGCCGGCGATTTACTGGAAGCCCCTGACTGGAAGATTATTCGTGAAGCGGAAGGATTTATCGATATTGACGCTCATGTGCCTGTCCAGGTTCTGAATCCGCGACAGCAGCTGTTTGGCGGGTTTACCGGCACCTATGTTGACATGGTCGCACTCTATACCATCCGTACCCTTTTCCCTGCACGGGATGATTACTGGATCACCACCATCAATATGCGCATTGATTACCTGGATCCGGTGCTGGGTCCGCGAATGCGGCTGCAGGGGGAGTTGATCAACAAGGGGCGCTCTACGTCGCTGGTGTCCGTGACGTTTCTTGATGAAGACGGCAACAAGCTGGTCTACGCGCTGGTGACGCTGCGGGTTATCGACAAACGGCAGGCCTGATAGCCCGCCGTTGGTGCTCGGATGATCTTACAGGGCGTCGTTGCCGGTTTCGCCGGTACGAATGCGTATGCTTTGCTCAAGTGCGGTGACAAAGATTTTGCCGTCACCAATATGGCCGGTGTTTGCGGCCTTGCAGATCGCGTCGATGGCGGCGTCCACCAACTCGTCAGCAACTGCCACCTCAATCTTTGCTTTGGGCAGAAAATCTACAACATATTCCGCGCCGCGATACAGTTCAGTATGACCTTTCTGACGGCCGAAACCTTTGACTTCAGTCATGGTCATGCCATTAACGCCAAGCTCTGAAAGCGCTTCACGAACATCGTCAGACTTAAAGGGTTTGATGATAGCGGTAATCAATTTCATCCAGCATCTCCAGCGTGGCATTGAGTAACTGCGAGGCTGCGAACTTTAGCACGACACACGTAAAAGCACCACCAGAGGGCAGACGCCAAAGCGTTTGGCCAGCGAGATCACTTGCCTGTCGGCAGCCTGCTTGCCGAAGTTTGCAGTGATTCCAGCCAGGGGTGCAAATTGTCCCAGTCAAGCTGAAAGACATGTCGAGCGTCGGGCACCAGTGCCGCATCGACGCGCGCGCCGCCGGTCCTCAGCGCATCTGCAAGGGCCGGCATGTGCTGGTTCCAGCGGAAAATGTCATCCTCGGCTACGCGCAAATACACTGGCAATTGCTTCATGTCGCCAATCAATGACAGATCTTTCATCATGCCAGGCACTGCAACCACACCGAAATACTGCTCCGGATGCTGAGCAGCGAGCTCCAGCGCCGAACTGCCGCCGGTCGACACACCCACTAACAGAGCCCTGCCCGGGCGGATGTCAGGGGATTCCTGCAGGTGTTTGATAACTTTGGGTATTTTTTGCCCGTTAGCGCCTGTGAAGGGTGTGTTCGTCGGTGACACTGGTACGGCGATCATCCAGCCACGGGTAGCCAGTTCCTTGCCCAGCCAGAACTGGGCACGGGCGACATACTCGTTGCCGTCACCGCCGGGCATCAGCACACAAAGAGGCCAGGGGCCGTCACCGTGTTCCTTGCTCGGCTCGAACAGAAACACTTTCACCGTGCTGCCGTCGTCCAGCTCGACAATCGTATCGCGCGCCACGGCCATGGCCGGCAGCAGCAACAGACAAAGAGCAATGTAGCGACAAAAAAGCATGAAAAATTTCTCTTGGTTCGGGTGTAAACAAAGGGGGTGTAATGACCGGCTATGAATCTGAATGGTTTCAGCTTAACAGAATTGTGGCAGTCAGAACGACATAAGCGATAAAGCGCGTTCGCGCGGCGATGACCGGTCGTTACTGACACACTGTCAAAGGCCCACGATTTCCATGCGCTCATTGGCCGACACAGTCACCTGTATGCCATCTTCGGTAATAAAGCTGCCATCTCCGATATTTCGCTTGGAAACCCGGTAAATAACCGGGCTCTGATCAGCGTCGCGATAGAGCAAAACCGTGACCAGGCGCTGCTGGTCCTGCCAGTGCAGGAAGCTGACAATGCTGCCAATCACCACGATGCCCGCCAACACCAGCCACAATACTGATTTCATGGTGTGGGCCATGGGAGCCCTGGTGTCGGTAGACCCGGGCGCAGTGGCATTGTGCCGATTCTCTCCCTGCCAGGGGTCAGTGGGATTGCCGGATCGGGGCCTGGGCGCAGAGGTCCTTTGCGCTGCACGCTGTCTGCGCACGACGATGACGGCAGCGACAATGACCAGCAGGGTTATCAGCAATTGACCTAGCATAGGGTTCCATTTTTTCCGGTTCGGCTAAAGCTGGATGATACCGCCCCGCGCGATGTTGATCCAGTTGTCGGTGACTGCCGACGCTGCCATAATCGGGCGACGAGATTCAATAGCGTTCGTGGGAGCCTATAATGCGAAAAATAGCTGGCGTCGTCCTTCTTGCTCTGTCTGTATGCTGTGTCGTTCTGGCCTTGCTCACAGCAGTCAATCTGGGTTTTATCATGACGCGCCCGGATTCCATTTCGGTGGCAAACGTGTTTGTGGGGCAATTTGTTGTCATCGTCGGTGCATTGGTGCTGGGACGGTGGTTGTACCGGACTGGGCGCAGCCGCCTGACAAGTGCGGGCGCGACCGGAAACCAGTAGCTTGGGGCAGAATGCCAGGATGATTGGCTCTCGACAGTGGATCGGGTCCCAAAACCCGGTGTGATCGGCTCTCGCGGCATGCGCTTCGAGGCGATGCACCCCGTGTTCTGTGACCCTCTGCTTGGGCAACGGATGGCGACTGGCAAGGTCGGCACATTGGGTGGTGATATTCGGCGGTGGGAAGCTGGGGCGTGACGCGTTATAATCCGCGTTTTTCGGCAGCTTCCGGCGATGAAAGTCATCCATAACACTGAAGGGTTCCTGCGTCAGCATGATGGCTGTGTAGCAACTATCGGCAAATTTGATGGTGTCCACCTAGGGCATCAGCGAATTGTCGGGCAGTTGCTGGAGAAGGCGGCTGCTTATGGTGTGCCGTCCGTCGTGATCGTCATCGAACCACATCCGGAAGAGTTTTTTGCCAGCGACCCGCGCGATTGTCCGCCGCGTCTGAGTGAGGCGGGCGAGAAGGTGGAATTGCTTCGGGCGCTGGGTGTTGAGTATGTGTACCTGCTGGAATTCAATCGTGAATTGAGCCGGTTGAGCCCTGAGTCCTATATTGAGGATGTTCTGGTGGCAGGTCTCAACGTGCGCTGTCTGATTGTGGGTAACGATTTTCGGTTTGGTTACCAGCGTGCCGGAGACTTCCAGCTATTGTGTCGCTTTGGCGAGAAGGCTGGTTTTGACGTCGTGGAAACGGCCAGTTGCGAATCTGACGGAGTACGCGTCAGCAGCACCTACATTCGCGAGTGCCTGGCCGCTGCGGATTTTGGTCGGGTAGCAGAAGTCCTTGGTCGCCCGTATGCAATCTCGGGCACCGTGGTGCGTGGGCAACAGCTGGGTCGCGATCTCGGGTTTCCTACCTGTAATCTGGCGCTGAACCGGCGCAATATTCCTTTGCATGGCGTTTACGCCTGCACCGTGGAAATTATTCTGGGGGACGGTGCGCGAATTGACGCGCTCGGAGCGGCCAATATTGGTTATCGCCCGACAGTCAAAGAGGCTGGCAAGGCGCTGCTTGAGGTGCACCTGCTGGACTTTGATCAGGAAATATATGGCGCCAGGGTGTCGGTTACCTTCCGGCACCGGGTCCGCCCGGAGCAGAAGTTCGATTCGCTGGAAGCGCTCAAGGCCCGTATTGCCCTGGATGTCGAGGAGGTTCGACAATACTTCTCGCGGTTCAGACAATAAAATTTACGAAACACAGGCATAACCTGTTCGACGAGTGAGACAAGATGACTGACTACAAACAGACCCTGAATTTGCCCTTTACCGACTTTCCGATGAAAGCCAGCCTGGCACAACGGGAGCCGGGTATGCTGGCCCGTTGGCAAGACATGGATCTGTATCGTCGGATTCGTGAAAACAGTGCTGGCCGTCCCTCGTTCATTCTTCATGATGGTCCTCCATACGCTAATGGTGATCTGCACCTGGGCCATTCAGTCAACAAAACGCTGAAAGACATCATCGTCAAGTCACGGACACTGGCTGGCTTTGACGCGCCTTATGTGCCGGGCTGGGACTGTCATGGTCTGCCTATTGAACACAATGTGGAGAAGAAAAAAGGCAAGGCCGGCCAGAAGATCAGCCACGCGGAGTTTCGTCAGGCCTGTCGTGATTACGCAGCAAAGCAGGTGGAGAACCAGAAAAAGGATTTTGTGCGCCTGGGTGTTTTCGGTGACTGGGATAACCCCTATCTCACCATGAACTTTGATACCGAAGCCAATATCGTTCGCGCGCTGGGACGTATCGCCGCCAACGGTCACCTGGTGAAAGGCTTCAAGCCGGTCTACTGGAGTGTGGTGGGCGCCTCCGCTCTGGCAGAAGCGGAAGTCGAATATCAGGATAAAACCTCCTTTGCTATCGATGTCCGTTTCGCGGCACTGGAACCTGCATCATGGCTGACCGCGTTCGCCGTGACCGAAGAGGCGGCCGGGGCCAACAATATTTCGCTGGTTATCTGGACGACCACACCCTGGACATTACCTTCCAACCAGGCAGTCTGCCTTAATGAAAATCTGGAATATGCCTTGCTGCGCTGCAAAGTCGACGAGGCTACTGGTGACGAGCTGCTAATTGTTGCCGCTGATATGCAGGATGAAGTCATGACGCGCTATGGCTGCGACAAGGTCGAACGTCTTGGTATCGCCAAAGGGGCCGTGCTGGAAGGGCAGCGCTTGCAGCACCCGTTTGTCAGTCGCCAGGTGCCTGTGCTGATGGGTGATCATGTTACTACTGACGCCGGTACCGGCGCGGTACACACTGCGCCGGACCATGGTATGGAAGACTTTATCGCGGGTCAGACCTATGGATTGGGAACACTAAATCTGGTCGATGAAAACGGCGTTTTTGTGGAGGCAGCGGGTGAACTGGCCGGTGTGCATGTGTACAAGGCCGACGAACTGGTATTGGACATCCTGCGCCGCGAGCATGCGCTGGTGAACGTGGAGAAGATCCGCCACAGCTACCCGCACTGCTGGCGAACCAAAACACCATTGATCTACCGGGCCACACCACAATGGTTTATCAGCATGAGCGAAAAAGGCCTGCTGGCTGCCTCGCTTGCGGCTGTCAAAGGCGTGAAATGGGTGCCCGAATGGGGCCAGGCGCGAATTGAACTGATGCTGAAAGGCAGTCCGGACTGGTGTGTGTCGCGCCAGCGAACCTGGGGTGTGCCCATCACGCTGTTTGTGCACAAACAGACCGGCGCTTTGCATCCGGACACGGCCGAACTTATCGAACAGGTTGCGCAACGCATTGAGGGAAAAGGCATCGAGGCCTGGTTTGAAGCCGGTGCTGAAGATCTGCTGGGTGACGATGCCCGCGATTACAATAAGGTGACTGACACGCTGGATGTCTGGTTCGACTCCGGGGTGACGCATTTTACTGTCTTGCAGCAACGAGAAGGTCTGGGTTATCCGGCTGATCTGTATCTTGAAGGGTCTGACCAGCATCGCGGCTGGTTCCAGTCGTCCCTGAAAACAGCCATCGCCATGAACGGAACAGCGCCGTACAAACAGGTGCTGACGCATGGCTTTACCGTGGATGCGGATGGTCGCAAGATGTCCAAGTCGATCGGCAACACCATTTCACCGCAGGAAGTGTTTAACGAGTACGGTGCCGATATTCTGCGCTTGTGGGTCGCTGCCACGGATTACCGCGGCGAGATGGCGGTGTCGCCGGAAATTCTTAAACGCGTTGCTGATGCCTACCGCCGCATTCGCAATACCGCACGTTTCCTGTTGTCGAATCTGAACGGTTTTGATCCGGTCACCGATGCGGTGGCGCCGGAGAACATGCTGGCACTGGACTATTGGATCACCCGGCAGGCCCAACAGCTGCGGGAGCAGATCAAGCAGGATTATGACAACTATCAGTTCCTTAATGTGTACCAGAAAGTTCATAATTTTTGTGTCATAGAACTGGGCAGTTTTTACCTGGATATTATCAAGGACAGGCAATACACCGCCAAGTCCGATGGCCTGGCACGCCGTTCCACACAGACCGCGATGTACCACATCACGGAAGTGCTGGTGCGGCTGATTGCGCCGATTCTTAGCTTTACCGCCGATGAGATATGGCAGTTCGTGCCCGGCGAGCGCCCTGACTCCGTGTTTCTGGCGCAGTTTGATGAGGGCTTGCCGCCGTTGCCGGTTCGTGACGATTTCAGTGACGCGTTCTGGCGTGAGCTGATAGAGGTCAAAACCGCGGTCAACAAGGAGCTCGAGAAGCAGCGCGCCGAGAAAAAAGTAGGCGCGGCGCTGTCAGCAGAGGTGACGCTGTATTGCGATGAGATATTGCTGAAACGACTGTCCGCGCTCAAGGACGAGTTGCGCTTTGTACTGATTGTATCTGCAGCCAGTTTGCAGCCGATGACGTCGGGCGATGCTGCAGATACTGTGGCCACTGAGCTGCCCGGCCTGCGTCTGCGGGTAACGCCCTCGGCCCATGAAAAATGCGTGCGCTGCTGGCACCACCGACCTGATGTAGGCGCTCACGCCTTACATCCTGAATTGTGTGGTCGTTGCGTTGACAATATCAGCGGCGAAGGCGAGCAGCGTCACTATGCATGATCAGGACAAAGGCGATCAGCACAACAAGCCGCCAGTGGTATGTGAAGGCGCGCGCGTTACCCTGCATTTTGCGCTGTCATTGCCCGATGGTACTGAGATCGACAGCAATTATGGTAAGGCCCCGGCTACCTTCAGAGTGGGGGACGGCAATTTGCTGCCGGGTTTTGAAGCGGCACTGATGGGCGCCGAGCCGGGTACATCGGTGTCGGTAACGCTACCGCCAGAACAGGCATTCGGCGCGATCAATCCGGAGAACGTTCAGTCCTTCCCGAGGCAGCGTTTTGCCGGGCTGCTGGCCAATACCACGGATCCGGTGGAAGAGGGTACCGTGGTGTCCTTCGCTGACGCTGGCGGAAACGAGATCCCCGGTGTATTGCGGCAGATCGGCGAACTGCATGTGGTCATCGACTTCAATCATCCGCTGGCAGGGCGGGATATTCTGTTTACCGCGGATATACTGTCGGTAATTGCGCCCGACACCCAGGCTGTCAGGATTCAATTGTAATTCCGGTCGTTGTCGCTATGGTGAAACGATACTGGCATCAGGAGACATAAATGAGTGCAGTGCAGATGTTTGATGCAGCGATCCCGCCCGGGACGGAAATAAGACTCGCCAATCCAAGAGGTTTCTGTGCCGGTGTTGACCGTGCCATTGATATTGTCAACCGCGCACTGGATGTATATGGCGCGCCCATCTACGTGCGACACGAAGTAGTCCATAACAAGTTTGTTGTTGATACCCTGCGCCAGCGCGGTGCCATATTCGTTGACGAACTGGGTGATGTGCCGCTCGTCGATAGCCTTGGGCGTCAGCCTATTGTCATTTTCAGTGCTCACGGCGTCTCACAACAGGTACAGGAGGAGGCCGTTGCGCGAGGGTTTCAGGTGTTTGATGCGACCTGCCCGCTGGTGACCAAAGTCCATCTTGAGGTTATGCGCTTCAGCGCGGAAGGTCGCGAATGTGTGCTGATCGGCCACGCCCGCCATCCTGAAGTGGAAGGCACAATGGGACAATACGATAGCAGCAAAGGTGGCAGTATTTACCTGGTCGAGTCGGTTGAAGATGCACACAGGCTTGAAGTAAGAGACCCGGCACGATTAGCCTATGTAACCCAGACAACGCTGTCAATGGACGATACTGCCAAGGTTATTGATGCTCTGCGTGAGCGTTTTCCGTTAATCGAAGGTCCGCGCAAGAAGGATATCTGTTATGCCACGCAGAATCGTCAGGATGCGGTGAAACAGTTGGCGCTGGAGTCAGATCTGTTGCTGGTCGTAGGTTCGCCTAACAGCTCGAACTCAAACCGGTTGCGTGAACTGGCGGAACGTATGGGCTGCGAGGCCTATCTGATAGATCGCGTGGATGACCTCAAGCCAGAGTGGTTCGTCGGCAAGAAACGTTTTGGTGTGACAGCTGGTGCATCGGCGCCGGAGATTCTGGTGCAGCAGGTGGTTGACCGGCTGCGTGAAATCTCGGGGCAGGCGCCGCTGGAAGTGCCCGGGGTTGAAGAAAATATTGTATTCCGGATGCCGCGGGAGCTGGCTCGTTAGTTTTTCGCTTATCCGGTCGGTGGATCGGATGCCACTGCAGAGGATGATCGGCTCTCGCGGCATGCGCTTCGAGGCGATACATCCTCCACATTGACATCCTCTGCTGGCTGCAGCG
>OLID01000192.1_pt1 | contig 33497 bp, 31 predicted proteins | sample 1609361 | NCBI WGS metagenome assembly OLID01 (sample SAMN05416778, study PRJEB24817) | seawater metagenome | isolation source: Sea water | place: Canada:Atlantic | collected 2013-07
TTCTGCCTGTCTCGTGGGCTCGGAGATGTGTATAAGAGACAGCGTTGGTCCTTCGCCAAATTCTTCTGGTGGATTAAATTTCGGGACTGAAGATTCTATCAGTTCTTCAATCTTACGCATGCGTTGCATGTCTTTGTCGTTGACTAAAGTCACGGCCTCACCTTTGGTATTTGCTCGAGCTGTTCGCCCTACTCTATGCACGTAATCTTCAGCATCATGCGGCACATCGTAATTGATTACCATATTGATTTCCTTGATGTCAATTCCACGACTCATTACGTCTGTTGCCACTAATATCCGAATGCGTTTAGAACGGAATCCTCGAAGCACTTCCTCACGCATATCTTGTTCCAAATTGGAAGAAATGCCTTTTGCAGGAAAACCAGATCTCTTCAATGATTTTACAATCTCCGAGACTTTACTTTTTGTAGAAGTAAAGACAATAATACTGTCATACTCCTTTCGTTCCTCTAGTAAATGTGCTACAATTTTCACTTTCTGGTCATCGTGCGCCAAATACACTTTTTGGTCAACTCCAGCAGCTGGTTTCGATATCGATAAAGAAATAGTTTCTGGATTCTTCAATATTTTCTGTGCTAGATTTCGAATACTCGGTGCCATCGTTGCACTAAACAATAATGTTTGGTGATTTTTAGGAAGATAGGAGATAATCTTTGTTAAATCGTCTATGAAACCCATGTCTAACATACGATCGGCTTCATCCAATACCAAGTGTTTTACTTTATCAAACTTCACATATCCTAGCTTCAAATGCGAAAGTAATTTTCCTGGCGTAGCGACAATAATATCGGTTCCAGAAACCAAGGCTTCCTTTTCCATTTGCCAGTCTTTTCCTCCACCGCCGCCGTACACAGCAAGTGAGCTCACCGAAACGAAGTACGAAAGTCCTTGTATTTGTTGTTCTATTTGAATGGCCAATTCACGCGTAGGAACGATAATCAGCGTATTTGTTTCTGTCTTTTCATTTCCCACCAATTTATTTAAAATCGGTAAGACAAAAGCACCTGTTTTTCCCGTACCCGTTTGTGCACAAGCTATTAAATCTCTATTGTTTAAAATAAGTGGGATTGCTTTTTCTTGAATTGGAGTCGCATTTTCAAATCCCATGTACGAGATTGCCTCCAATAATCCTTCTTCAAGGTTCAGTTCTGTAAATTTCATCGACGTTGAAGTTAGTGAATAAAAAAGGAATAGCGATCAAGATTGCTAAAATCTTAAAAATCTGCATCGTTGGTTTTAAGAGAATCTGAGACCAATTGGTTCAACTCATCCATCTCCTCATCCGAGATATAGCGCCATTCTCCAACTGGTACGTCTAACTTAATATTCATAATTCGAACCCGTTTAAGGGCAGTTACTTCGTATCCGCAGAATTCGCACATTCTTCTAATTTGGCGATTTAAACCTTGCGTTAAAACAATTCTAAATTGGAATTTGCCGGTTTGTTCGACCTCGCATTTTTTTGTTACCGTTTCCAAAATTGGAATTCCACCGGACATTTTTTGGATAAAGCTTTTCGTTACGGGTCGATTCACTGACACGATGTATTCTTTCTCGTGATTGTTTCTAGCGCGCAAAATCTTGTTGACGATGTCTCCATCATCTGTTAAGAAAATCAGTCCTTCACTTGGTTTATCCAATCGACCAATAGGAAAAATACGTTCTGGGTAATTGATAAAATCAATGATGTTGTTCTTTTCACGACGGTTATCGGTTGTACACACGATTCCAACCGGTTTGTTGAATGCAATGTAAATGCGTTTTTTAGTTTTCTCTACCACAGATTTTCCGTCCACGCATACATCATCGTTTGGCGCCACTTTCGTTCCCATTTCAGGAACTTTCCCGTTGATTGTCACTCTTCCCTCCTCGATCAATTTATCGGCAGCGCGCCGGGAACAATACCCAACTTCACTTAAATACTTATTGATTCGCGTTAATTCCTGTTCACTCATGTTTTCCTTTGATCTCTGCAAAACTAAGAAAAATCAATCCATCATTTTCTCAGATTTCGCTATAATGGCAGAAACCGTTGCGTCACTAGTTACGTTGACCACTGTTCGGCACATGTCTAGAATTCTATCCATCGGAAGAACGATTGCCACCCACATTGGATTTAAACCAACAGATTCTAGTACCACCATCAACATAATTAATCCAGCTCCAGGAACCGCTGCAGCTCCAATAGAAGCCAACGTTGCAGTAACGACAATTCCAAGTTGCTGTGTAATCGAAAGATCGACATCGAAGAATTGTGCTAAAAAGATAACAGCAACTGCTTGATAAAGCGATGTTCCATCCATATTAACTGTTGCACCAATTGGTAAGACAAAATCAGTTGATTCTTCAGGAACTCCCAAATTTTCATTCACACATTCAATTGTAACTGGTAGTGTAGCCGCGCTTGAACTTGTTGAGAACGCTAAAAACTGAGCGGGACTCATTCCTTGGAAGAATTTTCGATAGCCGATTTTCACACCGAACAAACGCATGAATAATGGGTAGAACAAAAACAACATCATTGTCAATCCTAGCAAAACAACTAACGAATAGCCCAATAATTTCACAAAGATTCCGAGCAATTCATCCAAGCTATCGGCAGATTTCGCTAAAACTCCCGCCATTAAACAGAAGACAAAGAAAGGCGCAGCTTTCATAATGATGTGCACCATTTTCACAAACACTTCATTCATTCCTTCAAAGAAATCGCTTACTGTTTTCGTTTTTTCCTTTGGCAGAAAAGCCAGTGATATTCCGAACAACAATGCAAAGAAAATGACTTGTAACATGAAGCGTCCGTCACTCATGGAGATGATTAAGTTTTCCGGCACCATATCCACCAATGGCTGCAAGGGTCCATCGCCAGTTTTGGCGGCTTCCGCTTTTTGTCGCTTTGACTCGGCAGTTTTGTATTCTTTTGATTCTTTCGAAGCACTTAATTCTTTATTCGCGTTCGCTATTTGAGCTGGTGTTGCCGTTGCTAATTCGTGCCGACCATCTTTTACCTTTACACCACTTTCCTCGGCCCACAATTCATATTGTAATCTGTTTTTTAATCGCGTTTCTTCGTTGCTTTGTGTTCCAGGTGAGAAAATATTCACAAGTATTAATCCCATTGAAATGGAAAAAACGGTTGTTACGAGGTAAAGTCCGAGTGTCTTCCCACCTATTCTCCCCAATTTAGTTGGATCTCCCATTCCCGCTACTCCTGTTATTATAGAAAATAAGACCAACGGAACCGCAATGAATTTTAGGCAGTTGATAAAAATCGTTCCAAACGGATCTATCCAATCTCCAGTAAACTCATTCCAACCAAATTTACCTGATATTAATGCCCAGATAACTCCAAGAGCCATAGCTATTAATATTTTCCAATGCAACGCTAAATTTCTCATGGGGTGAATATAAGAAATAGAATTTAATCTGATGAGGTTTGAGCCTTAGTCAAAGCGGAAAATCACAAAGGCAGGAAGTTACAAGGGAAAGTAGTAAATGCGTTGCTGAAAAGGAATAATCACAAAGAATCAAAGAGAACCAAGAAAAGCAGCAGTATAAATTGCTTTAAAATAATTACTCGTAGTTCGACTAAAACTTTTGTGTTCTTTGATTCTTTGTGGTGAAATTCCCTTCAAATTGAACAGCGACGAATATTCTTTGTGTACTTTACGGTTAAAGAAAACCATCAACACTTTTTTCATATCAACTACACTAACACCATTTTGTTAAGAACAATTTTTAAGCACTAATTCATTAATTTAATTATATTTGTATCATTGCACAGTCAAAATTCTATTTTTGGCGGCTTAAACGCAATTATTCCAAAAGAAAATTACAACACCCAAATTAATATCGATTTACACCTTTATCTATGGATAAAAACGATTTAGAAAGCAAGAAGCTTCCTGAGCTAAGAGATTTAGCAAAAATGTTAGGTATAGAAGGTACTGAAACTTTTAAGAAACCAGAACTTATAGAAGCAATTGCTGGCGGTTCAAACTCGAAAGAAAGTGACGATTCACCTAAACGAAAGAGAACACGCAAGAAGGTTATGACAGATACTGTTGATAGCGTACAAGAAGAAGCCAAACCTCAAACAAGTTTATTTGACGATGCCGCTGAAAAAACTGTTGCTGCTAAAACGCCAGTTCAGCGAAAAAAGCCAGCTCAAGATAAACCTGCTGGAAAGAATTTACAAGAATTAGCTAAAAATTCGGACGCCCCGAAAGAAGAGAAATCGGAAACAGAAGGCGACCAAAAAACAGCGAGAAAAGTTCCAGTTCACAATCACGCAAAAAATACTGCCAATAATCAAAAGGCAAATCAGAACAACCCGAACCAACGTCACAAAAACCAACAAAACCAGCAAAACGACTCTAAACCTACGAAAGAGGAAGAAGAAATGTACAACCTTGTTGGAATTGTTTCTGCTGAAGGAGTATTGGAAGTGATGCAAGATGGATACGGATTCTTGAGATCTTCGGATTACAACTACTTGTCTTCTCCTGATGATGTGTATGTATCACAAAGTCAAGTTAAATTGTTTGGTTTGAAATCTGGTGACACAGTTGTTGGAACAATTCGTCCACCACGTGAAGGTGAAAAGTATTTTCCTTTGGTGAAAGTTGAATCAATTAATGGACGTCACCCTTCTTACATTCGTGATAGAGTGCCTTTTCAATATTTAACGCCTCTATTCCCAAGTGAAAAGTTTAAATTAACAGGACATTCACAAGAAACTTTGTCTACGCGTGTAATGGATTTGTTTGCACCGATTGGAAAAGGACAACGTGGAATGATCGTTGCACAGCCAAAAACGGGTAAAACGATGCTATTAAAGGATGTGGCGAATGCAATTGCAGCCAATCATCCTGAAACATATTTAATTGTATTGCTTATTGACGAACGTCCTGAGGAGGTTACGGATATGGCGCGTTCTGTAAATGCAGAAGTTATTGCTTCTACATTTGATGAACCAGCTGACCGTCACGTAAAAGTAGCAAATATGGTATTGGAAAAAGCAAAACGAATGGTTGAATGTGGACACGATGTGTGTATCCTATTGGATTCGATTACACGTTTGGCTAGAGCGTACAATACGGTTTCTCCTGCATCTGGAAAAGTACTTTCTGGTGGTGTTGATGCAAATGCATTGCACAAACCAAAGCGTTTCTTCGGATCTGCTCGTAAAATTGAAAATGGAGGTTCGCTTTCTATCATTGCTACGGCATTGACAGAGACAGGTTCTAAGATGGATGAGGTAATCTTTGAGGAATTTAAAGGTACAGGTAACATGGAGTTACAATTGGACCGTAAAATTTCAAACCGTCGTATTTACCCGGCGATTGACATTACATCTTCAGGTACACGACGAGAAGATTTACTCGTTGATAAAGATATTCTGCAACGTATTTGGTTGATGCGTAAGTTCATCGCTGACATGAATCCAGTTGAAGCAATGGAATTTATGAAATCCCGAATGGAAAGCACACTATCCAACGAGGAGTTCTTAGTTACAATGAATAGCTAAAATCTTTAAAGGGAAGAATTTAGTTCTTCCCTTTTCTTTTTTAAACAATAGTATGAGAATTACATTAAAGACAGGATTGATATTTGCCGGAATCTTCATGATTATTCGCTTGGCATTTTATTTTACAGGGATTTTAGGACAAAACATTTTGCCAAGTGTGATGATTAACATCTTGTGCATTCTTTTGGCCATTGCAGTTGGATTATACAAACAAAAACGTAGTGAAACAGAAGCTGGAAGTATGCTGCAAGACATCAAGAATGGAATGACAGCGGGAGTTCCTTACGCCATTTTAGTTGCAGTTTTCTTGTATTTCTTTTACGAAAAAATTGATCCAGCCTACAACCAACATCAAATAGCAGAGGCGGAAGCGTTAATCGCAAAGAACTTAGACGATCCTAAATCGTTTGCTGAAATAAAAGCGTCCAATCCCGACTTCGAAGTCATGACCCGAGATCAGATTTATGACTTAATGGTTCAAAGTCCACGTGCCGTATTTAAAGCTTCGACTACCATGACGATTACCATGTTGGCCTTATTGATTCTCGGAACGATGAATAGCATTTTTGTGACGATTGTGTATAGGAAGATTGTTTTTAAGTAGTAGAACAAAACGTTACTTTTGATACAACTTCGATTTATTCAATTTATCTTTATTGTCGCAATTTCGCATTGTGCATCTTCGCAATCGGGTAACCCATTTGGTTCTGGAGGAAATAGCGCATCAGGCACTCTATCGGTTAGAGACAGTGTCCCAACACATATCGCAAATCGTATCAAAACTTTTTTAGCTGGTCGCGAAATCAAACCAGGATACACAATCGCATCATTCAACTACCAAAGGTATTTCGTGATGATTCCTTTGAAACATGAGGGTCACGTCAATTAAATTTGGTCAGACTTTCATTTCAATAGAGACGGCGTGTGTACTAAAATTGTCACCAAAGTCAGCAACATGAACGACGTTGATTGCACCATTTTAGGCGATAAATTGTGTGCTTCAATTTATAAACTGGACAAGGCATTTCAAAAAGAATTTAACGCTTTAAACAACGATATCTTTTATATCAACGAATTGGACAAACAACATTTCTTTGAAGTCTTCCACCCAGACAGAAATATAGAAAAAACTGTATTTTTTGACTCGGAAGGAAATCGCGTTAATGAATAATTACTCTTTCCCGATTTAATTGTAGATTAGTTTGTAATATAATAAGGGGTAATAGGAAGGTGCATGTTATTCAATTGTTGCGCTGACACCAATCTTATTAATCATTCACTCAAGTTCAATTAAATATAATTCCTGAAATCATTACTTCTAAATTTCCTTCGTAAATATAATATCCACCCTCCTATTGCGAAGTTTATCATATTCCGTTACTTCAGGTGAAACTTCAGGAATTTTATTGCTATACCCCTTGAAAGACAATCTTGAAGGATCAATCCCTCTACTTTTTAAGTATTTGTAAATCTTGTATGCGCGATTTGACGACAAGTTATAATCATCACCACAACAAACGTGACCGCGAATATGAGCTCTTACATTCTCGTTATCGCGCATGAATTCATGGAGTTCTTTCAACTCACTTTCAAACTCTGAGTAATAGGTGTCAACATTTGCGTAAAATAAAATCGATAAGCGAATGGTGGTTGTCGTGAGTGTCGTGTCAGCCATAAACTCTTCAAAGGCATTTCCTTTTATTCTTGATTTTACCTTGGTATTCATAGCGTTTTGACTATTATTCGGAATGATGCTGTAAATTACTTCTGCACGTCGCGCAAATTCTGCATTGTATTGCCCTTTAACATTGGAGACTTCTCCGTAAGTATTAAAACTGCTAATTTCAATGGAATCAAATGCAGGACTAAGGTTTATTAAACGTCGATTGGAAAGTCCTTTATTGTATGATGTGGAAGCTGAAGTGTCACAATACGTATTGATGTGAACTGCCTTTATTTGTCCTTTGTTTTGAAGTACGAAGTTGTCTAACTTTTGTTGTTCGGAGGAATTCAGTCGATCAGCGTTTAATTCGTAAAACAAGAAAAGCGTATCCAAATCTTGAGCATTGAGAAACGTAGCTCCTGAAAAGGCCATTAAAGCGAAAAGAACTGTTTTCATAATTGTAAATACATCAATTGGATTGATTTAAATATACAGTATTTCTACAAACTACCTTAAACAAAAACGCAGGACTATTCATCCTGCGCTTCTATTGTGATTAGTGAAAATTCCTAAATTTTATCTCTTCGCGTTGATATTAAAACCAATTCCTGCAGAAAGCATTATTTCGTCTGCCCTATTGTATGTTTGTGTCACACCTCGAACAGTTGTGTTCAGATAGGTGAAATTGGCAAAGAAGTTGAAATACTTCCACACGTAGTATGTTACACCAATATTAGCGCTAAACGTAGGGACAAATCGCGTCATTTGTTCATCCGCTAAAGACCTATCTTCAGTTAATTGAAGAACAGAAAACCCAGGCATAAATCCAATGTATGAATCGAAGTTTTTTACGGACTTGTGAAGCTCTACACCAAAATGTCCTCTGAAATTATTTCTGAAATATGGAATATCTTTATTTCCCCCTGTTAAATAATGCCCTTCTCCTCTAAATGTTAAGTTTTTATGAAAACGAATTTGCCAAAATCCGGTAACATAATAATTGATTTGATTTCTATTCAACATGATTGACGGCGAAATTGTCGCTGTTGACGTAATTAATCCTGGACGAACATAGTATTTCTCTTGGATCGGTTCCTCTTGTGCTCGTACCATCACTGATGATACTAATGCAATTAGCACGATTACTTTTGTTTTCCCCATAAGTCAACAATTTTATAATTAATACCTACGTGAATTAAAAGATGCCCTTCTAATAACGAACCTTTGTGCTTTTCAAATTCCAACTCACCATTCTCATGAACGTGAGCATGAATATCTTTCCCCAAGTGCATCATGTATTGCGCGGTCAAGGAGATGTCCAAACGTTCCGAAAGATTGAAATGAGTCCCCATTCCCGCTTGAACCGCAGAACTTCCTCTTTCCATTTTGTTACTCGGATTTCGTGTTTCTTTCAGTTGTGAATAATCGAAGCAATGACCAGCAATAATGTACGGACGTACTTTTGGCGTTGGATTTTTCAAAATGTAATACATCGCACTCCATCCAATATGGTAATCTACGCGCGTTCCGACATCGTCAATTGGTGAAGTGATGTAATCAAAAAACCATTCAGTATTTAATCGATTTGAGGCTTGAATTCTAAATTGACCTCCTACACCCATTCCTGGATTTTTTGCACTTCCATCGTTAAATGCACTGATTGTAGTTCGAACTCCCCAAGAGAAAAGTCCACTTTGGTTCTTTTTGATTTTTAAAGGCTGGCTATAACCAATCCATGGAATTAGCAGCAAGGCGGTTAATAATAGTTTCATTGATCAGTTTGTTTGTTGGTTCGTAGGGAAAACGTTAAAAGTTCTTAATTTATTATGCGTACATATATTATTTCAGTGTAAATAATTCAAGACAACAGTAAAAAAGCGGCCAAATAGCCGCTTTTTATATAAAATATTCTTCTTAATCTTTAAATCTCTCTATTACTTCCTGTGTAACACCAGTATTGGAGAATCCTCCATCATGGAAAAGGTTTTGCATTGTGACATACTTGGTATAATCAGAGAACATTGAAATACAATAATTCGCACAATCCAAAGCTGTTGCATTACCAAGCGGTGACATTTTTTCAGAATAGTTGATGAATTCATTGAACCCTTTCACTCCACTTCCTGCTGTTGTCATTGTTGGTGATTGAGAAATCGTATTAACACGAACTTTCTTAGCGATACCATAGTGGTAACCAAAGCTACGTGCAATCGATTCTAAATATGATTTATTATCAGCCATATCGTTGTAATCTGGGAAAACACGTTGTGCAGCAATATACGTTAATGCTAAAACTGATCCCCAATCGTTGATTGCATCTAACTTCATAGAAGTCTGTAGCACTTTATGAAAAGACAATGCCGAAACATCCAATCCTTTCATTGAGAAATCATAGTTTTCATCTGTATAGTGACGTCCTTTACGCACGTTTATCGACATTCCAATAGAGTGAAGAATAAAATCAATTTTACCTCCTAAAATTTCCATCGATTGCGAAATCAAGTTTTCTAAATCTTCAACGCTTGTTGCGTCAGCAGGAATAATTTGACTACCCGTCTTTTCAGCTAGTTCGTTGATCTCTCCCATTCGCATAGCGATTGGAGCGTTAGTCAATACAAAAGTTGCTCCTTCTTCGTGAGCACGTTCAGCCACTTTCCAAGCAATTGATTGGTCGTTCAAAGCGCCAAAAATAATTCCTTTCTTTCCTTTTAGTATTCCGTTGGTCATAGTTCAAATTCTTTGAGTAGTGCAAATTTAGAATAATCTAACAATTTATAACTCGATTTCTACTTTTAATCCATCATAAGCTACAAACACATTCGGCGGTAATTCAGCTTCGATATCTTCGTGTTTACCGAACAAATGAGAAATGTGGGTCAAAAACGCCTTTTCTGGCTTTATTTCGTCTATAAATGCAAGCGCCTCTTTTAAATTAAAATGAGAAATATGCTCTTCCTTCCGCAACGCATTAACGACCAACGTTTTTGTACCTTTTATTTTGACTTTCTCTTCATCAGAAACCGTTTTGGCATCCGTTATATACGTGAAATCCCCTATTCTAAACGCCAATACAGGCAATTTGTAATGTAACACTTCAATAGGCACAATCTTCAATTCAGCATTCAATTGAATTGATTCATTTTTGCTGATACGATTTAAATTCACTTTAGGAATCCCTGGATATCCATCGCCATTAAAAATATAGTGGTATTCGCGCTTTAAGGCAACTTCAACTTGCTCCGTGCAATACACTTGCATGTCTCTTTTTTCAACGTAATTGAATGCCCGAACATCGTCTAAGCCTGCTAAATGGTCTTTGTGCTCATGGGTAAATAGAACGCCGCTTAACGTGTCCACATTTTCCCTTAACATCTGTTGACGAAAATCGGGACCACTATCAATTACAAAGTTTTCATTATTAAATGAAATCAAAACCGAACAGCGCAAACGTTTGTTCTTTGGGTCAAGGGACTGACATACTTTACATTTACATGCAATCACAGGAACACCTTGTGACGTTCCGGTTCCAAGAAATGTAATTTGCGCTTTTCCCATACTATTTTTTTGATTGCACTAACTTAAAAATTAAACTAAACCATCCAAATATCATGAGAAGTCCCCCAAGTGGCGTAATCGGCCCTAAAAACTTAAACTCCATCCCCAAAAGAACATCTAAAGAAAGCCCGTAAATCGAAGCTGAAAACAGAATTACTCCGGCTAGCATTAAATTAAAAACCCATTTTAACGAAAATCCAAACGCATTCGCATTCAATCCCATAGCCAACAAGGCCAAACCATTATACATTTGATACCGCACTCCTGTTTCAAAGGAAGCTAAATCCTTAGGTAAAAGCACTTCTCTCAACGCATGCGCGCCAAAAGCACCAAGTACAATAGATGCCACTATTAAAATTGCACCTGTTAAAACTATTTTCTTATTCATTTTTTCAAACTTAATGTATGGTGTAAAACTTCCGACCAACCTTTCCATTTTTTATAATCTCCAATCGTTTCATTGTGCCAGATAAAAATAAAATCTCCTCCAAAAGTCGAAACTTCGTTGTACAATTCATTCACTTTTTGCTTGCTCTCTTCTATATTCAAATTCATGTATTCATTCAATGTCCCGTCCATATACGCGAATGGATGAATTTTTAATCCCGTAATTTCATTCGTTTCCAAATTGAACCAATTATGAGATCGAGCCGTTCCGCTTCTAAATCCAACTCGCTCTGCGAAACCCATGGAATACTCGTGCTGAAAACCGACAGAGTGCAAAGCGTTAAACGTTCTTGGCAATTCAAATCTTAAATAATGTTGACGCGAACTAAGAACCTCTCTTCCCAGTACATATTGAATCTTAACTTTTTCTTTTTCAATGGTTTCCACTACTCCATTTGAATGATAACTTGGATGCAAATTCACTTCGATTTCACGATCCATTGATACTAAAAGTTGTTGATGCGCTACATTGTCAACTGAAATATTTCTATCCTTTTCAGCGCGTTCACCAATAAGCCAAAAGAGTTTTGTTTCTTTATTCTTAGCGCCGATTTCACGAATTAAATCAAACGTATCGTATGGATCTTTCGTGCCTTTATTAACAGCACGACGTTCTTTAATACGCCCCACATTTAAGGTTAGTACGTCCTTACATATCGATAAAAATTTTACTTTTCCAGTTTTCAGTTTGTAGGCAAATGTATTGTCGATATCGAAGGTTGGAATCAATTTAGTCTCATTCTTTTCAATCAAATTTTCAGCAGAAATAAACTTCAACACTTCAATTGCCCAGCGATCACAAACACATTGTTCAATCCAATCGAATCTTAGTAAAACACTTTCTTTCGCCGGGAAGCGCCCGTGTTCATCTTTGGATTGACACGTATATTCTTCGTATCGCGACAAAACGTAGAAAATTGATGCAACTATATCTTGTTGACCTTCAAAATCCAGGCATTCAATTGAATTGAATTTACTTTTTGTGATTTTTCTTGACCTTAGTCCTTCTTCAACAAGTAATCCGCTAGGCGCTATGTACAATTCTTTTGTTAAATGTTTTGAATAATTCAATTTTGGCGCGGACGCATTCTTGAATTCATCTGGGCTGATAATTAATTGATATTCGACTCCCCTTGATTTAAAAATGAAATCAAACGTATATTCGAGCCGACTAGTAATTTTATCAACGAGAACAGTAACCATTTACAGTTGATCTACAATGGTTTGACAAATAAATTCGGCTGCTTTTCCATCGCCATAGTAATTGGGATAAGAATAATCGTCTTTCAAAATGAGTGTATTAAACCCATCAATAATTCGGTCATAGTTTGCGTCGGTAAGAATGGCATTCCCGTTCTCTACAATCTCCACCCACTCTGTCTGCGGTCTCAAAATTAAGCACGGTTTCTCAAAGAAAAACGACTCTTTTTGCAATCCTCCTGAATCGGTGATAATCATTCGCGCATTTTTTTCCAATGCGATTATATCCAAAAATCCAGCAGGTGGAATAATTTGTATGAATTCACTGCTCCCAATTGATTCCAATAAATCAGCACTCAATTGCTCCTTCATCTTCCCTTTTGTTCGCGGGTGCAAAGGCAAAATGATTTTTATTTCAGAATTTTCAGCAATTGCTAACAATGCACTAAAAATACTTTCTAAATTTTCTTTAATATCGGTATTCGAATCGCGGTGAATGGTACACAAAATAAACTCATTCACTACAAGTTCGTGCTCCTTCAAAAATGTCGATTTATTATCCGAAATTGTTGAAAAATGCAAACTATTGTCATACATGATATCTCCACAATGATACACATGAGGCTGATTTGCATTCGCTTTATTTGATGTATCAACCGAAAACCCTTCCTTTTTTAAATTTTCTATTCCAGAAATTGTTGGAGTAAACAATAAAGTTGACATGTGATCACAGGCAATACGGTTGATTTCTTCAGGCATTGCTTTATTGAAACTTCTTAATCCAGCTTCCACGTGAATTACAGGAATAAATAGTTTTGTTGCGGCCAAAGCTCCAGCAATCGTTGAATTTGTATCACCGTACACCAAAACAGCATCTGGTTTCTCATTCAAGAAAATTTCCTCTAATCCTTCCAGCATGCGCGCCGTTTGCTTCCCGTGCGAGCCGCTTCCAACATTCAAATTGTAATGTGGTTGTGGAATGCTCATTTCATCAAAAAACACTTTAGACATATTTTCATCATAATGCTGACCTGTATGAACAATCACCTCTGTCAATTCATTGGAAAATGAATTGGATATAGCGCGATTAATCGCTGATGATTTGATGATTTGAGGTCGCGCCCCCACGATTGTAATAATTTTTTTCACTTGAAGTTGGCTATTAAATCATACCATTATCAGCAAAACTATAATAATTCTGGTCAGTAACAATAAGATGGTCTAAGATATACAAATCAATGTATTTACCGAACGAAACCAATGCTTTTGTCAGTTTTACATCTTGATGACTCGGGTTCAATTGTCCACTTGGATGATTGTGTGCCAGAATAATTCCCGACGATTTTAATTCCAAGGCCTTATGAAAAATCACTTTTCCGTCGGCTATTGTGCCCGATAAACCTCCTTTTGATATTTGTTCTTTCCCGATAATTTCGTTCGCACGATTTAAAAAAAGTGCAAAAAATTCTTCGTGCATCAAATCAGTTAAATCTGCCTTGACGTAGTCAAATGCGTCGCGAGAGCTTTTCACTTTAAATTTCAACCGCTCGTTTTGAAATACTTTTCTCCGTGCAATTTCCATAGAAGCATAAACTGTTATTGCTTTTACCTCACCAATTCCTTTAAATTTCATCAATTCCTTAATCGATTTTTGAGCTAACTCTCCCAGACTATTATTCGATTGGGCTAAAATTTCACGTGCCAATTCAACTGCTGTTAAATCACGCGTACCAGATCCAATTAATATTGCCAATAATTCTGCATCGGATAAAGCTGAGCGACCTTTGAGCATCATTTTCTCTCTCGGACGGTCTTCCTCCGCCCATGTTTTTAGTGTAGTGGTTATCATTTTAATCGGTTCATTAAATGGCGTTTTTGTGTTCCATTTGTATTAAGTTAACGAAAATTATCAATTCAATTCAGTCCTTCGCGATTTTTCTTTCCATCTTTACCTTTTCAAAAAATCAAATGGATTCTATCACTCAAATTGTACTCGGAGCAGCTGTTGGAGAAGCAATAGCAGGAAAAAAAATGGGCGGAAAGGCTGCACTTTGGGGTGCTGTCGCTGGAACAATTCCAGATCTTGATGTATTTATTCGTGCATTCGCACATCCAATTGAAGGTGCGCTTTTGCACAGAGGATTTTCACACTCGATACTTTTCGCTTTAATTGCAAGTCCAATTCTCGGATATATCCTTTATCGTTTGTACAAGAAACGGTATGAGTATAAATTGTGGATGTGGTTGTTTTTCGGAAGTATCATTACGCATCCAATGTTGGATATTTTCACCAGTTATGGAACGCAGTTTTTCTGGCCTTTTGAATTAAGGTGGACGTTTAACAGCGTATTTGTCGTTGATCCGTTGTATACGCTTCCATTTGCTCTACTTCTAATCATTGCTTTGTTTCTAAAGCGTGAAAATCGCTGGAGAAGAAGATTAAATTATACTGGAATCGTTTATTCCTCACTCTATCTTCTCTGGGGAGTAATTGTAAAACTTACAATTCTTTCAAAATCGGATGACTATTTTCAATCAGCTGGTTTGTCTGGAAAAAATACCATCGTTACACCAATGCCGTTCACATCATTTTATTGGATGATGCTGACGGAAAGCGATTCGAGCTATTATATTGGTTATAAATCACTTTTTTACGATTTTAATCCAAATGATATTGAAATTGTTCCTAAAAATCATGAAGCGCTCGACAAGGTAAAGTGGAAAGGGAAAAATTACGGCGAAACATTGAAATTTTTATCGAATGGCTTCTATTCAACAGAAATGAAAAACGATACGCTTTGTGTTTATGACTTGCGATTTGGAACTACAACCTTGTTCACTGAAAGGAAGATTTCTTCGCCATTATTTGCATACGGTATGGTTATTGACAATGGAACTGTGAACAAAACAATAGCACTACCAAAAAACACCATGTGGAAACACGTTAACTTTGGAAGCTACTTTAACAAAATTGTACATCAATGAGAATTTTAATTCCCGCAGTATTATTTCAACTTTTTATTTTTAATTCATGTGCTCAAGCACAAGAAGAAACAATTGAGGCGGCTCCTGAAAAAGAAGAGGTTATCGCAATTAATCTTGAGGCATTTCTTTTAGAACATCCTGAATTAGACAAAAAAGTTGACAGTGTTTTCAGCACTTTAAATCAGAATGAAATTGTTGCTCAATTGATTATGCCAGCTGCTGGAAGATTGGGTCAACATACGGATACAATTAAAGCACTTATTCGCGACGAACAAATCGGAGGAATTCTTTTGTTAAATGGAACGAAGGACCAGTTTACCGACTGGGTGAAAGAGTTCAATGAATTAAATAAGTCAGCCGGAAACTTACCTTTTTTATATTCGGCAGACGCTGAACCAAGCTTAGTTAATCGTAAAATATTAGGATCAAAAGAGGTTCCAAAGGCAAATACAATTACAAGTTCAGAACAAGTAACAGAAGTCGCGAAATCGATTTCAAATGACTTGAATGACATTGGAATCAATTATAACTTCTCTCCCGTTGTTGACATGGCGGCTAACAAAACTGTTGGCTACAGAGGTTTTGGAACCGACCCTGCGAACATTGTTCCTTTTTCGAACGCATTTATCGCTCAATCGCAAAAACAAAACATCATTGCAACTGCGAAGCATTTTCCGGGACATGGATTAGTTACTGGTGATACACATAAATCACTTCAAACGATTAATGGTGAATTGAAGGAGTTGGATATTTATCCACCTTTAATTGAAAACGGCGTACTTTCAATAATGATAGCGCACATCGCAGTAGAAAATAACGCGATATACGATACAAAAGGAATGCCTGCTACAACGTCAAAAGTGATTGTAACAGACTTGTTGCGCAAAGAAATGGGATTTAATGGTTTAATCGTTACTGACGCGATGAACATGGGCGGAGTTGTAAGAGTTCCAAATGCTTTTACACGTGCGATCGACGCCGGTTGCGATATTTTATTAATGCCTTTGGATGCCAGAAAAGCACATAAAGAAATTTCCAGTTCTTACAATTCAAATGAAGAGTTCAAACATAAAGTTGATACAGCAGCAAAGCGTATAATCCGTATGAAAATCTGTTTGGGATTGATCAATTGAATTCAATTTAGTTCTCTTCGAAGGAATTCATTTTTTCCATCGTCTAATCCAAGAGTTAGTGATTATTTATTTAAGTGTAATCATTGCTGTTATTATGATTATGTTAAATTTGAGCTAAATGTCAGTATCAGTCATCAAAAATATCCTGAGTTCATTTGAGCCTATCGGCTTAAAGGATATTAATGATGTAAAGTTAATGGACAGAGTTGACACTAAATTTTCGTTCAATTTTGAGGACTTAGAAAGCTTTTTAAGTTCACTAAAAGAGGATTACCAAGTTTTAGTCATTGATGAAAGTCCAATTTCCAAATACAACAGTCTTTATTACGATGACAAGGTATTAACAGCTTTTAATGATCACCAAAGAAAGAAACCGAATCGTTTCAAAGTTCGATTTAGAAAGTACGTTTATTCAAATATTCAGTTTTTAGAAGTAAAGCACAAAGTGAATGGAAGAACTGTAAAAACACGAATTCCTTCTGATTCAATTCCATCTGAGATGAATGAGGTGCAAGAAGCGTTTGTTCACGAAACTGGTATTCATGGGCAGCTCAAACCAAGTCTTCGAAACAAATTCAAACGCATCACGCTCATTCAAAAAAATAAATCTGAACGGGTAACTCTAGATTTTGATATTCGCTTTGAATGGAAAGACAAGGAAATTGAACTTAGCGACATTGTTATTGCCGAGTTAAAACAGTCTAAAGCGGACAGAAATTCAACTTTTTACAAGTTAATGAAAAAGAACATTATCCGTCCAATGAAATTAAGTAAATACTGCATTGGAATGATTTTAACGCATGACAAAGAAAACTTAAAGTACAACCGATTTAAAAAGAAATTATTATTCATTAAAAAAATTCAAAAAAATGTTGCTTAAATCCAAAATAGAAGAGATTATAGACCCTACGAATGTCTTCTTAGATATGACTTTATTTAGCGAAGACATTTACACCTTGCTGTTTCGGCTTGTAATCAACTTATTCTTTTTAACGGTAATCATTCGTTACCTCTATTATCCAATAACCAAAAGAAAGGATTACCTTTTTACGTATTACTTAATTGGAATCATCACTTTTTTCTTGTGCTTTGGTCTGAAAAAACTAGATATTGACACAGGTATGGGACTTGGACTGTTCGCGATTTTCGGAATTATTCGTTACCGGACTGATGCAATTGAAATTAAGGAAATGACGTATTTGTTTTTAATCATTGGATTAAGTGTTGTCAATTCGTTGGCATCCAAACAAATTAGTATAGTTGAGTTAGCAACAATTAACGTAACGGTAGTTGCATTAACGTATGGTTTAGAATACCTTTGGCTTGTCAAGCATTTAACGCGTAAGACGATTAACTACGAGCGAATTGATTTAATCACTCCTGATAAATACGAAGAGATGAAATCTGACCTTGAAACACGAACTGGACTTTCAATTCATCGATTTGACATTGGTAAAATTGACTTTTTAAATGATACAGCTCAGGTTCGTATATTTTATTATGCGGATGAACAGAGCTTTTCAGACTACCACAACAGCTAATTAATGAATAAACTCAGATTAATTCTTTTACCGTTTAGTTGGATGTATGGTTCAATTTTGGCCATAAGAAACTTGATGTACGATAAAGGGATAATAAAATCTGAAACTGTTTCTATACCTTCAATTTGTGTTGGGAATTTATCAATGGGCGGAACGGGTAAAACACCTCATGTTGATTTCATAGCTTCTCATTTTATATCAAAATCAGTTAAAACAGCGATATTAAGTCGTGGATACGGCAGAAAAACAACAGGCATAATCGAAGTGTTAGAAAGCGCTGCCGCGGATAAAGTTGGCGATGAACCGTTGTTTTATAAAACCAAATTTAAAAAGAATGCGGTGGTGTATGTTTCTGAAAACCGGGTTTTAGGCGCACAAGAATTAGTTCAAAAACACCCAGAAACTCAATTGCTTATTCTCGATGATGCTTTCCAGCATAGGCGATTTAAAGCAAAAGTAAATGTTTTAATCACCGATTATTCACACTTATTTTCGAAAGACTTTGTTATCCCCGCTGGGAATCTGCGTGAATTTCGTTCAGGAAAAAATCGTGCTGATATAATTGTTGTAAGTAAATGCCCAGAAGAACTGTCACAGGAACAAAAAGATGAAATTCGTCAGTCTCTTGATTTTAAAAACGACAATGTCTTCTTTTCTAGAATTCAATACAACGATCTAATTCCGTTTGATAAAAGTGATATTTCAAAGGAAAAAAAGGCAATTGTGGTAAGTGGAATTGGAAATCCGGCTCCTTTAATCACTGAGCTAAATCGAGACTTTACTATAAAACATGTTAAATACCCCGATCATCATCCTTTTAGTGCCCAAGATATTAAGGAAATTCATGAAAAATTTGATATTTTTGCACCTGACGAGGATGGAGTGATTATCACAACTGAAAAAGATTTTATGCGCCTTCGGGAAATGAAGGAAGTTAAGCAATCTAATCGCAAGTGGTTTTACAAGTCCATCTCAATAGTTATAGATGAACAGGAAAAATTTAATTTGCTTTTAGAAAAATATGTTAACGAAATTTAAAGAATCATTCGATTATATTCAAACACAAACGAAGGTCCAACCAACAATCGGAATTATACTTGGAACTGGCCTAGGAGGGTTAGTAAACGAAATCAATATTATTGACGAAATACCTTACGAAAACATTCCAAACTTTCCTGTTTCTACAGTTAAAAGTCACTCTGGAAAATTAATTTTCGGAGAGTTAGGTGGAAAGCAGGTCGTTGCAATGCAAGGTCGTTTTCACTTTTATGAAGGTTACGATATGCAAGAAGTAACATTTCCTGTACGTGTAATGAAATTTATGGGTATTGAGAAATTGTTCTTAAGCAATGCTTCTGGAGGTGTAAATCCTGATTACGAGGTTGGAGAAATTATGATAATCGATGATCATATAAATTTGTTTCCAGCGCATCCGCTAATCGGTAAAAACATTGATGAATTGGGACCACGTTTCCCTGACATGTCAACAGCTTACGATAAAAAGATGGTTGCCTTGGCACAAGAAATTGCCAAAGAAAACAACATTCGTGTAGCAACAGGAACTTATGCTGGATTAACAGGTCCAACCTTGGAAACTCCTGCAGAATACAAATATGTGCGCGTGATCGGAGCTGATACTGTTGGAATGTCAACAGTTCCTGAAGTAATTGTGGCTCGCCACATGGGCATTCCGTGTTTTGCAATTTCTATTATTACCGATTTAGGAGTTGAAGGAAAAATTGAAGAAACAAGTTTAGAAGATGTTATTGAAGTGGCAAATCGTCAAGAGCCAAAAATGACCATCATTATGAAAGAACTTATTGCAAGAGTATAATGACTCCAGAAATTAGAGCTAAATATAAGGTGATAATTGGATTAGAAGTCCACGCGCAAATGTTGACCAAAACAAAAGCGTACTCTTCTGATGTCAATGAATTTGGTGCCACGCCAAATACAAATGTGAGTGTTGTTACACTTGGTCATCCTGGTACATTGCCAAAAATGAACAAGAAAACGATTGAATACGCTATCAAATTGGGAATTGCGTGTGAATCGGACATTACAGAGTACCAACATTTCGATCGTAAGAATTATTTCTATCCAGATTTACCAAAAGGATATCAAATAACGCAAGACCACAATCCGATTTGTACGAACGGTAAAATCTATATTAAAGACGACGAAGGAAACGAAAAAGCAATTGGCTTAACGCGTATTCACATGGAGGAAGATGCTGGAAAAAGCATTCACGATGTTGATGTTTACGACACGCTTGTTGATTTGAATCGTGCAGGAGTTCCTTTGTTAGAAATCGTTTCAGAACCGGATATTCGTTCTTCTCAGGAAGCGTATAACTATGTAACAGAAGTCAGAAAGTTAGTTCGATACCTTGATATTTGTGATGGAAACATGGAAGAAAGTTCTTTGCGTTGCGATGCGAATATTTCAGTCATGTTAGTTGATGCCAAGGAATATGGAATGAAAGTGGAGGTTAAAAACATGAACTCCATGCGTAATGTTCAAAAAGCAATTGATTTTGAAATTGAACGTCAAATAATGGCGATTGAAAATGGAGAAACAATTGTCGGAGAAACGCGATCTTTTGATGCTCTTCATGGAACAACCATTTCAATGCGTTCAAAGGAAGCTGCCAACGATTACCGATTTTTCCCTGAGCCGGATTTGCAACCTTTGGTGATTGATCAAAAACAAATCGATGCAATCAAAGCTGAAATGCCAGCATTACCGAGAGATTTATTCTTGAAGTATACAAATGAATTGGGACTTTCCGCATATGACGCATACAATTTAACGGACATTAAAGAAATAGCACTTTATTTCGAAGAAGTAATTAAATCGACTAAAAACTATAAAGCTGCTGCAAACTGGATGATGGGAGATATTAAATCTTACATGAACCAAAAGGGAATCGAAATGGAAAACTTCCCTATCGCTCCTGCTAAAATCGCCGAACTTATTGAAATAATCAATTCTGGAAAAATTTCATCGACAATTGCTTCTCAAAAAGTATTTCCTGAGATGTTATTGAATCCCACTTCTACTCCATTGAAAATTGCTGAGGAGAATAATTTAATTCAAGATTCCAACGAAGATTCAATTTTAACATTTATTGAAGAAGTAATAAAGCAACATCCAACGGAAGTAGAACGTTATAGAAACGGAGAAAAACAATTGGTTGGCTTTTTCATGGGACAGTTAATGAAAGTTTCACAAGGAAAAGCAGATCCAAAAGCGGCAAATCAGTTGATGCGCCAAACATTAGAAAAACTATGATAAAATATATTACAGCATTTTTATTACCCTTATTCATTCTCAGCTCATGCGGAGACGATACTTCTGAAACTGTTGATGGTGAAAATGATGAATTGGTTGACAACTTTACAATTGAAGGTTCAATTTCTGGAGCTGGAAATACAGTATTCTATTTAGAAGCAATCAGTCAACAAGGAAATATCAATGTTGCAGAAGTCACTTCTGATGCAAGTGGAAAGTTTAAAATGATCGGTAATATTCCTGGTTTTGGATTGTATCAATTGCGATTGGGTCAAGGAAATGATAAAATTATACCTGTAACTCTTGTGCCTGAAGATTATTTGAAAATCTCTGCTGATTTCGCAACATTTACCACTAACCCGAAAATGTCTGGTACAAAATGGGCAAAGGTAATGAACGGATATATGGCTGTATTCTCTACTTTCCACACTGAACAGGCTAAATTGATGCAGTTACGTGGTAAAATCAGTGACGACGAGTTGACAGAAAAATTTACTGCTTTAAAAGCTCCGGTTGACGCGTATGCCATTAAACAAATGTCACTGGACCCATCAAATCCTTTTAATTTGGTATTGTCTTCAGCTGCAACACCTTCTATGGGATTTGAAGGTTGGGATCCAAATAATCTAATCGTATTGCAAAAGGTTTCGGAAGCATACAACAAAACGTACAATGGCAATCCAATGGCCGCGACTTTAGCGAATCAAGTATATCAAATTGAATTGGCGTACAATGATTACAAGGCCAATAGTTCTGGAGAACGAATTGCACCAGACATTTCGCTATCATCACCTGAAGGAAAAGTTATTAAACTTTCTTCCTTACGCGGTAAATATGTATTGATAGATTTCTGGGCTTCTTGGTGTGCGCCTTGCCGTCAAGAAAATCCTAATGTTGTAAAATTATATACTAAATATAAAAACAAAGGCTTTACTGTTTACTCTGTTTCCTTGGATAATGATGCGGCAAAATGGAAAGCGGCAATTGCAGCTGATGGATTGATTTGGCCAAATCATGTGAGTGACCTATTGCAATGGAATTCTCCAATGCCTCAACTGTATGGTTTTGATGGAATCCCTCATACTGTTCTTGTTAATCCTGAAGGGAAAATAATTGGAACTGGATTGCGTGGAGCTACTTTGGAACAAAAATTGATTGAACTTTTTGAAAAATAAATAACTATGAAATATTTAAACCTGCTTATTTTTATTGGAATGTCTATCGGTTCTTTTGCACAAATTAGTGTAAAAGTCTCTGGCAATATATTTAATCCTCCTGCTGATAAAATTTACATTTCTCACTATGTTGGACAAAAAATTGTCGATGATTTGACTACAACCATAAAAAAAGACGGGAACTTTGAATTTACGGGTAAAGTTGAAGCGCCGGATTATTACATTTTACGAGTTGGAACAACAAATATTAATATTATTCTAAGAGACAATTCGGATGTGAAAATTTATGGAGATGGCAAGAATCTAAACAGCTTTGTAAATATTGTCAATTCTGAGGAATCATCTAACATGTACAAGTTTTTAAAAATTGTTGAAGATTGGAAACAACTAACCGATTCTGCAAATAACGTTATTAAGGCAAATCCAGCTAAACAACCTGAAATTGCCAATAAAATGCAAGCTGCACAACAAACATTTCTCACGCAACAAAGAACCTTCGTTGCCGGAAACCAAAACTCTCCTGCTTTAATTGCAGCAATTAATACAATTGATGTTCAAAATGACTTCGCAGGATTTGAATCTATTGTTACGCAGTTGACTTCTTCTTTTGGAGAATCTCCAACTATCAAGTCGTTACAGGAAAGTTACGAAACCATGAAACAACAACGTCAAGCGAATGATATTCTTGCTCCAGGTAACGTTGCACCGGATTTTGAAGAATTAATGGTTGATGGTAAAACAATGATGAAGCTTTCTGATTTACGCGGTAAGGTTGTTTTACTTGATTTCTGGGCGTCATGGTGTGGACCGTGTAGACGAGACAATCCTCATGTGGTTGGATTATATGAAAAATATAAAGATCGAGGTTTTACAGTAATGAGCGTTTCGTTAGATAAAAACAAAGACAATTGGATTGCAGCCATTGAAAAAGACAATTTAACTTGGCCAAATCATGTTAGCGACCTTCAACAATGGTCGAGTCGAGTTGGCAGAATGTATGGAGTTTCAAGTATTCCTTTTACTGTTTTAATCGACAAAGAAGGGAAAATCGTACAAACAAAATTACGAGGTGAAGCACTTACTGCCGAACTTGAGCGATTACTTGGAAAATAATGTCTTCAAACGAAAAGAAAATTTATTTCGCCTCCGATTTTCATTTAGGTGCGCCTAATTATGAAGAAAGCTTAAAACGGGAGAAAAGAATTGTTGCTTGGCTGAACGAAATTGAAGATTCTGCCAGTGAAATTTTTCTTGTTGGAGATATATTCGACTTTTGGTTTGAGTACAAAAGAGCAATCCCAAGAGGATTCGTGCGCATTCAAGGTAAGATTGCAGAAATTACAGACAAAGGAATTCCTGTGCATGTGTTTACTGGAAACCATGACATGTGGATATTCGACTATCTCCCAAAAGAATTGGGAATTATTTTACACCGTGAACCTATTGAACGCGAATTTTTCGGTAAAAAATACTTTATTGGACACGGAGATGGTTTAGGTCCTGGCGATAAAGGGTATAAATTCTTAAAAAAAGTCTTTGCGAATAAGTTTTGTCAATGGTGTTTTGCTCGCCTCCACCCTAACTTTGGAATTTGGTTGGCTGATAAATCTTCTAAATCTAGTCGAGCCAAAACTGGTACTTCGGACGAAACTTTTTTAGGTGAAGATCGAGAATGGTTGGTTCAGTATTCAAAAGAACAATTGGCAAACAACCATTTTGATTATTTCATTTTTGGTCACCGTCATTTACCTATGGAAGTTAAAGTTGGAGAAAATTCAATTTATTACAACCTTGGTGAATGGATCAATTACAATACTTATTTGGTTGTTGATGCTGAAAAGGTCGAATTGAAATCCTATCTCGGCTAAACAGACTAAGCGTCTATTCGCTCGACTTCGGTTACTTCGTCAAGACTGTGATAAAGAAAACTTATTAAGTGCAACATCTGATCTCGCCCTTTATTTTGTCCAATTTTGGAAGTTAAAAAAATCGAAAAGGTCAAAATTATTCCAATAGGAATGGTCCACAACCAAAATGATTCAGACGAATTCTGAAACTTCACGATGCCGTATATTCCACCAAATGTTGACGCAAAAAATATAAATCCATACAAAAATGCAAACATTGCCCAAACCGCTTGACGTGGGCCAACCAAACAAAAAACAGTTGTATATTCTGTAAACTCTTCTTTTTCAATTCTCACCGACAATTCTGGTGACCAATAATGCTGCAGATTCCTTGGTATTCTCAAGAAAACGTAATCATTTGAACGTTCTCCTTTCACCGTGGCATCCTTTGGTATTGAATTGGAAAGGTGATTTAAAGTTTCTTCGGGATTCAAATTTACTTTCAATTGAAACCGAGGTCGAATTTCTCCGAGAATGGAATGGTCAAAACGATTAAAGGGCATACTATTTTGTTTCGGTGAAGCACTAAATTTAATCAATAGAAAATCAGGTATTTATGACTTTTATCATTGTTTTTATAATTAAAACAAATTACCTTGAACAAAAACAAGAAATATGGAAACCAATTGGACAAAAGCAGAATTTAAAGCCTATTTATTGGCTTATTGTGCGCAATCAGACTTTATAGAAACAGCGGAAGAAAAGGATTTCATTTTACATTTAGTTTCTTCTGAAGCGTACAAAAGTGTTCATCTTGATTTGAAAAGAGACAATGATTACCAAAGCATTCAGAAAATTCAGTATAACATTGAGAAATTCAATTATACAGACAATGAAATTGACACTTTATTAAGTGATGTTAAAAACCTCTTCTTATCAGACGGAAATGTGGATATAATGGAAGAAAATTTATTCCGAGCTTTAAAGAAAATTGTAGCGACTCGAAAATGAATTACATTCCTGGCATTCCGCCTCCCATGCCTTTCATTTGCTTCATCATTTGAGCCATTTTAGCAGGATTACTCATCATTTTCATCATCTTTTTCGTGTCTTCAAACTGTTTCATCAGTTTATTCACTTCTTGGATGTTCGTCCCGCTACCTTTTGCAATACGGTTCTTTCTTGCCATATTGATCAAATCAGGATTCGCTCTTTCTTGTGCCGTCATTGAATAAATGATCGCTTCAATATATTTGAATGCATCGTCTTCAATTTCAACATCTTTCATGGCTTTCCCCATTCCAGGCATCATTCCCATCAAGTCTTTCACATTCCCCATTTTTTTCACTTGTTGCAATTGTCCAAGGAAATCATTGAAATCGAATTGATTTTTCTTAATTCTTTTTTGAAGTTTACGTGCTTCTTCTTCGTCAAATTGTTCTTGTGCTCTTTCTACTAAGGAAACGATATCTCCCTTTCCTAAGATTCGATCTGCCATACGAGAAGGATAGAATACATCTAAAGCATCCATTTTCTCACCAGTTCCAACAAATTTAATCGGCTTATTCACTACCGATTTAATAGATAAGGCAGCTCCTCCGCGCGTATCACCATCTAATTTTGTTAAGACAACTCCATCAAAGTTAATTCTCTCATCAAATGCTTTAGCAGTATTCACCGCATCTTGACCTGTCATCGAATCAACAACAAATAAAGTTTCAGTTGGATTAATTGCCTTTTTAACATCAGCAATTTCTGTCATCATCTGTTCGTCAACAGCTAAACGCCCGGCAGTATCAATAATTACAACATTGAATCCTTTTGCCTTAGCATGTTGAATTGCAGCTTCCGCTATTTTAACAGGATTTTTCTCCTCTTTATTTGAATAAACCTCAATCCCCAATTGTTCTCCAAGAACATGTAATTGATCAATTGCAGCAGGACGATACACGTCGCAAGCAACTAAAAGTGGGTTCTTTCCCTTTTTATTTTTTAAATAATTGGCTAATTTTCCTGAAAATGTAGTCTTTCCAGAACCTTGAAGTCCTGACATCAAAACAATTCCTAAGTTTCCTTTGATGTTGATATCAACTTCATTTCCTCCCATTAACTCTACCAATTCTTCATGGCAGATTTTAATCATTAATTGACCAGGAGAAATCGCTGTCAATACGTTTTGACCAATCGCTTTGTCTTTTACCGTTGTTGTAAATTCTTTCGCAGTTTTGAAATTAACATCGGCATCTAGTAATGCTCTTCTTACCTCTTTTAGGGTTTCGGCAACATTGATTTCAGAAATTTGACCATGTCCTTTTAAGACTTTAAACGCTCTATCAAACTTTTCCGTTAAATTTTCAAACATAAATTCAGAATTATTAGAATACAAATTTAATGTTTCTATAGAAAACGAGCTAATCTAAGGCGCTTTAAAACCATTTAATTCGCCGAATTAAGGCTAAAATCATTACTGATTACAATAACTAGAATCAGAAATAATCCCAAAACAAACAAAGCATTCAAAAAATAATTTAGAAAATTTTGTTTTTTGGTAAACACAATGGATTGCCAAATGACGATTGATAGAATAAACCCTGTAAACGTAAATACTGAATCTTCACCTATAGTTAATAGAACAATCCAATAAAACAACATGAAAAAAGTAATGAATGTCGACACGATATATGTTGTTGCAATTATATGCTTGGCAAGTAAAAAACCTCTCCTAAAGAAAACCAATTGACCAACAACAAGAAAAATGAAAATAAACATGAATAGAAAAGTATACTCTAAATTCAATCCTCCAGCAGAAAAATCCACACCCAAAATTAAATTTGAAATAAACGTCATGTGAATTATTAAAATCAAAATGGTGAAAAGCATTACTTTTCCAGGTGATGAATAGTAGCCTGTGTTTCCGTTGTAGTAATTTTCAACAATGAATTGTGGTCGCTTAATTACCTGCAACATTGTTGCAAAATCTGATTTTTGTATGGAAATAACTTGTTCTACAAAATCCAAAAACAAGCGAAGAATGTTGGTCGGTTTTTCACCTCTTTTTTGCCCGCAATTTGAGCAATACGTACCTTTAATTTTAGACGAGCAAACTGTACATTTATGTTCATCCATAATTTTGAATTAAAGTGAATCGTCGACAAATAAATTTGCCGCTTTGTTTTCAGCAATTTCTGAAGGCTCAAACCTTCTGATTTTGATATTTAAATAACCAAATAATACCGTCATAACAGGACTGATGAGATTAAAGAAGCAATACATCCAATACTCTCCTGTAGCTACGTGTAAAATAGATGATTGTGCAGCACCACAGGTATTCCATGGAAACAGCACTGAAGTAACCGTTCCTGAATCTTCTAAGGTACGACTTAAATTTTCCGGTGCCAACCCTCTATCGCGATACGTATCCGCAAACATTCTTCCTGGTACAACAATCGCTAAATACTGATCGGAGGCAGTTGCATTAAAAAACACACAGGTACTTGCAGTTGTGGCAATTAGCGAACCAGTTGATTTGGCAATAGACACCACTGTGCTTGTAATTTTTTGCAATAATCCACACGCTTCCATCACACCACCGAATGCCATAGCACACACAATTAACCAAATCGTATTCATCATTCCTTCCATTCCACGCGTAGAAAGCAGTCTTTGCATTTCATTGCCATCTTCTAACACTGAAATGCTTCCAAACATTGAATCAACAGAAGTCTTGTAAGACGCATACGCATAATTTCCTTGAACACCTGAAACGCTTTCTATTATGCCAGGTTGAAAAATAATAGCTGCAACGGCTCCAAGCAATGTACCAATTAGTAAAGCAGGAACAGCGCTAACTTTTTTGACAATTAAAAAAATTACAATTCCAGGAACCAATAACAATACCGGCGAAATATAAAATTTAGCTTGTATTGTGTCTAAAATCGACTGAACATTTGCTGCATCTGATTTTGTTTCTATTGTGAAACCAAGGATTAAAAAGATGATTAATGTTATAACTATAGATGGAATTGTTGTAAACGCCATATAGCGAATGTGGGTAAATAAATCCGTACCTGCCATGGCCGGAGCTAAGTTTGTGGTATCAGATAAGGGAGACATTTTATCGCCAAAATAAGCTCCAGAAATAATTGCTCCCGCAACCATTGGCAAGCTAAACCCGAGTGCATCACCAACACCTATTAAAGCTAAACCTACTGTAGCAATTGTACTCCAAGAACTGCCTGTTGCCATAGAAACGATTGCACTGACAATACAAGCGGCGACCAAAAACACCTTTGGATTAAGGATTTCAAGACCATAATAAATCATTGTTGGAACAATTCCAGAAATCATCCATGTTCCTGCTAAAGCACCAATCAACAACAATATCAATATTGCCGGCAAAGCGGATGTTATGCTCTTAACTATTCCACCTTCAAGATGATTCCATTTAAAACCCAGCGATAATCCAATAATAGATGCTACAGCCGTAGTAACGATTAACGCAATTTGATTGGATCCATACGTCGCATCTTCTCCGTAAATTTTCACATTGAAAAATAAAAGCCCGACAAGAACAATGATTGGAATCATTGCGAGAATAAATGAAGGCTTTTTAATTTCTTTTGTCATTGGATGAGTGGTTTTATTATTCTGATTTTTTTCAAAGTTAAAAAATTAATCTTTCGTTGATTTTGTCTTCTCTTTGTAAAAGAGCAGCAACAAAACCGGCAACAAAGTTAAATCTGCGATAAGAGCAACAACAAATGTGATTGAAAGAAGTAATCCCATATAAAAAGTGCCTAAAAAGCTAGAAAAAACGAGTAAGAAAAAGCCTGAACTGAGAATCAAGGTTGTAAGAATCATTGCTTTTCCAGTCGTCAAATAACTCCTTTTCAGCGCATATAACTTCCCTTTTCCTTTCATCAATTCATATTTGAACTTACCTAAAAAATGAATTGTATCATCCACTGCAATTCCGAATGCTATTGTAAAGATGATTGATGTACTCGTTTTTAACTCTACACCAGCAAAACCCATATATCCAGCAATGATCAATAATGGTAAAACATTCGTTATTATACTTATGATTAGAATTCTACCTGAACGATAAACCAAGCCAATTATCAGCGCCACAAGAAGAATGGAAATCCCTAGTCCTTTCACCAAGCTTATGGCTAAATAGCGCATGTTTTTATCCAGTAAATATCCTGTTCCAGTAATCTTAAATTCGATGTCTTTTTCGAGGTTGTTTTCCTTAAGGAAAGCGTAAAAATCATCCGTCTTTTTTCGTGCTTTTACGTTTCCTATATCTGGAATAGTACCACTAATTCTCGTTTTTTGTTCGGTTGAATCAATAAATCCATAAACAAAACGACCTTTGTCAGCAATCTTTATTATGCGCTTATACGTTCTAATTTTACTATTGGAAGTAGGAATTTCATACGAATCAGCATTTCCTGCGTGACCAGATCGATTTAAGGTTTTAAGCATCTTAACCAATGAACTCTTCACTGTTACGCCAAACTCATTTTCCAAATAACTTTCAACGGAATCCAATTGTTGAATTATTCCTTTGTCCCAAACTTTAAGGTCTTTATCTTTAACACGAACAGAAAGTTCAAAAGGTCGAATACCACCAAAATTATCGTCGAAAAAATTAAAATCTTGTTTCATCTGTTCAGACTCTTTCAAGTCGTCCATCATGAAATTGTTCGTTTCAATTTGAAGCATTCCAACAATGCTAATAACCATTATGATAAAGGATGAAATTAAAATCATTTTCCTTTTTTTAATCACATACACAAATCCCTTTTCCAAAAAGCTTTTCCAAAAATGACCTTTTGACTTATTATTGCGAATGTGTTTTGGTCCCGGAAAAATGTAAAACAAAATAGGTAATGTCAAAAAAGTCAAGAAAAAGGCAATCAACACGCCAAAGCCAAGAATAATACCAAACACCTGTATCGGTTGAACACGAACAAAATAAAGGGAGAAAAATCCAATAGAGGTTGTAATTGAAGTTAAAAATGTCGCCAATCCAACTTCTTTAACCGCTACTTTTATTGCAGTAAAAGTGTCTTTCTCAATTCGCAAAGCATCCAAATATTTTGAAACCAGATGTATGACATCGGACATACAGACGACAAACATGATAGATGGTAAAACAGTTAAAATGATATTAACCGGTTCATCAAACAATCCCATTCCACCAATAATCCACACCAATGAACCCACAATGACAATTTGCGGAATTAAAATACCCCAGAGAGATTTAAAAGCGATGTAAAGAAATAGTACAATCAAAAAGGCGCTTAATCCCATAAACAAGCTCAATTCAAAAATCATTTTGTCTATATAATAAGCTTGTCCAACTGCCCTTCCCGCAATTCGAATATTCTTAATATTTAATTGATGAGTGATTTTATCTATGTCTTCAACTAAATGATCTCCTTTAATTTTTGACAAATAATCTTCGTGCTTGATGAAGATACAAATGGCTTTTCCATTTTCAGAAACAAACGTATTGACCAATTCTTTGTTCTTGAAAATTCTACTCGAATCCCTTTCAGCGTCAAAATCAGTAAAATCGATATATGGCTTTGAAGATGTTGATCCTCCCGGAAAAATGAATTGTTCGCTTTCTGATGTAATCGATCGGACACTTTCGACATTTTTGACTTCCGCTAAAGCCGTACTGAATTCATCTACTTTTTTTAAGAATTTAGGATTAAAAATTCCTGATTCATTTTCAATTGATACAAGTAAGAAGTCATTATCTGATTGAAAATCATCCCGATAATCAAAGAAAAATGATGTTTCTTCGTCATGAGAAGGGAAAAAGTTCTCGAAATCATAATCAAAACGAATGTCTTTTAAATGATATCCCAAAAAAGCCGTAAGTAGAATAAACACTGTTAAACCAATCCAACTTATTTTTTTAAACTTTTTTTCGCCAACCATTTTTTAGTTCTATTCGTTAGGGAGGTATCAAAGATATATTTTGTTAATTATAATTAGCTTTTAAACGGGTTCTTTTTTAGAAATCCTTAATTTTGAAAAAAAAACAACATGAAAAAAACACTACTTTTTACTGCATTAACTGTTTCCTTGATTGGTAACGCTCAATCCTTAACACAAGCAAATGAAGCTGCTATAGCAGAAACGCAAACAATGTATGTTTGTGATTCGTTTGTGGACAGACAAGAAAATGTAACCGGAACTGGAATCACTTGGGACTTTACAGCCCTTGAGGCGTACAGTGGTGAGACCAGAGATTACTTAGTTGCCGATGCGACAGTTTCACCATTTTACAGTGACTTCGGAACATCAGTAAAATCTTTAAAGATTGGAGCAATTGAAACTTTCTATAATTCAACTGCTGCTTCAAGAATTTCTCAAGGTTTCGTATACGTTGAGCCTACATTAGGAAATGTTGTTGCAACGTTTGAAACGGATGAAGCAATTTTAGTAACTTATCCTTTTTCAAATGGCGATTCATTTAATGATGCATTCAGTGGAACGTTAAGCGTGCCGAGTATGGGAGATTCTCCATTGTCAGGAGAGATTGATGTAACAATTGACGGAGAAGGAACTTTGAATTTACCAAATGGAGTTTCTTACTCAAACGTTATCCGTTTAGTTTCTAGAGATTCGTCGTTTTCAACTGTAAATGTGCCAATCATTGGAGCTACAGATGTAATTATTGAGCGTACGCAACACGAATATTATGATATTGCGAATTCAAATATGCCAGTTTTAATGGTGACAAACATAAAAATGATTTCGTCTGTAATTAATGATGAGCAAACTGTTGTTCTTGCTTCTGATGATCCAATGCAATATTTGGGATTAAACAATGTTTCTGAAGTAAACTTTACAGTTTCTCCGAATCCTACAACAGATAAAATTACTGTTACAGGTCAGTTTAGTGCAGATGCAAATTATACAATTGTTAGTCAAAACGGAAAAGTACTTTCTAGTGCTTCTTTAAACAATGGTACAACAATTGACATTTCTTCTCTTGCAAACGGAATGTACTTCTTAAACATTAATAGCAACGGAAATACTTCTTCTAAAGCAATTGTGAAAAAATAATTACAATCCATTAATAGTACTTAGTCCCTTGTTTATTGTGAACAAGGGACTTTTTTGTTAGTAACTAATCCGCCATTTTCTGTTACCAAAAAAGCTTTTTCTTGTTATATTCGAGCAACGAAATGTAACTATGAAAAAATTTCTACTCTTTTTTATCTGTTTAATCAGTATTCCATCATTCGGACAAATCAATGAAGACCTTACACCTGAAGAAAGAGCATACCTTTTTCATGTTGTCAAGAAAAGCCCTATTTTAAATAATAATTTTGGACGTTTCTTCGATTATCAAGGCCCTGAAATTCTATTATCGAACAAATCACTCAACTACGATTCCATTGAATTATTAATTATCAATCAACCTGATTTATTAATCGTACGAAAGGAAGAGATAGCCAAATCTGCAAAAGGCTTGATTGCTGAAGCTGCGAACAAAATGGCTGTTTGGGAATTGAATAACGTTCTTTCTGCAAAGCGCGATGAGCCAGACGATTTAAAACAGTATAAAAACGAATATGCGTATTTCGAGTCGTTGTTAATGGCTAGTCTACCGCCCAACGCAACGAAAGTTAAAAATGACATAAATCAACCACATCCAAAAATGCATGTAATTATGAATCCAAATATGACATTGGATGATAAAGCAATGCAATTGGCTTCGTTGCGCTTTTTAACAACAAATGATCAACTTGTTACCTTAAATGCTATTAACGATGCCATCAACCAATATGTTGAAAAGAGAGCCTTTGAAATATTTAGAGCATTAGGTGGAAAGGCAGATAGTTTTAAAAATATCCTTGTTGCTGCTGGAGACGGAAGCAATACAGAAGGAATTTTAGAAGAACGTGAAAAAGATGAAAAAGGCCGTTGGAATCGTGGTTTACCAAAAGCCGTAGGATTGTTTCCGTATCAATTATTTGTTGAGAAAACGGAAGAAAAAAAGAAGGTAACAGAAAAAATCGAGCCTCTGCGCCTGTCTCTTATACACATCTCCGAGCCCACGAGACAGGCAGAAATCTCG
>OLID01000200.1_pt1 | contig 33058 bp, 25 predicted proteins | sample 1609361 | NCBI WGS metagenome assembly OLID01 (sample SAMN05416778, study PRJEB24817) | seawater metagenome | isolation source: Sea water | place: Canada:Atlantic | collected 2013-07
AGATTTCTGCCTGTCTCGTGGGCTCGGAGATGTGTATAAGAGACAGGTTCTACAGCCGCATCAAAGATGCCTTTGATGGCGAAACCCAGGCGGTGATGCAAAGCATGGCAGACAATATCTCCTTTGCCCTGGACGGCTTTGCCAATGCCGAGGAACAGGCCCGGGCGGCGGCGCTGATCCGCGAAAGTGAGGCACGTTTCCGCAGTCTGACCAACCTGACCTCTGATTTCTACTGGGAACAGGACGCCAGCCTGCGCTTTACCAAATATGAAGGACGGGTGGTGGGGGAAAGCAACCACAAGGCGGTCAGGGCCATCCTGGGCCGCCACCTGTGGCAGATGCCCGGCATCAAACCCGATTCGCTGAACTGGCGCCAGTTGCGTCGCCTGCTGAAAAAGGGCCAGCCGTTTCGCGACTTTGAATTTTCGTTCACCAATGACGAAGATGTACGGTATCACTTCTCCCTGGCTGGCGAACCGATTGTTGACAGTGACGGCAAATTTGCCGGCTATCGTGGCATTTCCCGCGATATTACCGAGAAAAAACGGGTCGCCGATCGTATCAAGCATCTGGCGACACATGACACCCTGACCGGCCTGCCCAACCGGGTGATGTTCAGTGAGCTGTTGCGCCAGGCCATCCGCACCGCTAACCGCTACCAGGATCAGCGTTTTGCGGTGATGTTTATCGATCTGGACCGTTTCAAGGCGGTCAATGATACCTATGGCCACCATACCGGAGATGCCCTGCTGACAGAGATCGCGCTGCGCTTGCGCAAGCCACTGCGTGACAGCGATATCGTCGCGCGCCTGGGCGGCGACGAATTTGTCGTGCTGCTGCACCGGGTCAATGACAAACAACAGGCCGGCCACATTGCCGGGAATGTGCTGCAAATGCTCAAACAGCCCATCGCCCTGGATGATCGCGAATTTGCTGTCAGTGGCAGCATAGGTATCAGTCTGTTTGGCGATGACGCCAATGACGAAGAAACCCTGATGAAACACGCCGACACGGCCATGTATGCCGCCAAGGAAGACGGCCGCAACAACTACCGGATCTATTCCGCCGACCTGCATCAGTACACCCAGGAACGGGCCAACCTGTCCCTGCAATTGCGCCATGCACTGGAGCGCAACGAGTTAAGCCTGCACTACCAGGCCAAGGTGGCGCTGAACAGCAACAAGGTAGTGGGTGTTGAAGCACTGCTGCGCTGGACGCATCCGGAACTGGGCGAGATTTCGCCGGTGCAGTTCATTCCCATTGCCGAAGACAATGGCCTGATTATTCCCATTGGCGAGTGGGTGATGGAAACTGCCTGCCAGCAGCTGGTGGCATGGCAGGCTCAGGGCCTGCCGGCGCTGGGGCTGGCGGTCAATCTGTCTGCCCGCCAGTTCAATCACCCGGATCTGTTGCAGCACATCAGCGACGTGCTGGCACGCACCGGGTTTGCCGCGGAGCTGCTGGAGCTGGAGATTACCGAAAGCCTGGTCATGCAGAACCCCGAACGCGCCATCGTCCTGATGACCGCGATTAAACGCATGGGCGTGCGCTTTGCCATTGACGATTTTGGTACCGGCTATTCCTCGCTGGGGCAGTTGCGCCACTACCCCATTGATACCCTTAAAATTGACCGGGCCTTTATTCGTGATCTGGATCACAGCAAGGAAGACCAGGCCATCAGTAAAGCCATCATCTCCATGGGCAAAACCCTGGGCCTGACCGTGATTGCCGAAGGCGTGGAAAATGCCCGACAGCTGAGATACCTGCGTGATCACCACTGTGATCAGATTCAGGGCTTTTATTTTCATCGGCCCTGTAGTGCCGAGCGCTTCGTCAGCTGGTTCCGGCAGGCCGGTTCTCCATCGGGTGCCGCGTGACACAGCCGACCTCAAGTTAGACCGAGCCACGCCGATACCGGGTATGTACACTTAACAAAGCATTAGAGACCCCGCATCATGGCCCAACGCAAACTCTTCTCCGCCTCCGAAAAACTGGTTTCCACCACCGACCTGAAAAGCTACATCCGGTATGCGAACCCGGAATTTATGGCGATTTCCGGATTTACCGAGGAGGAGCTGATTGGCGCCCCGCACAATGTCGTTCGCCACCCGGACATGCCCAAGGATGCTTTCAAGGCGCTGTGGAGCACCGTGCAGGCCGGCAAGCCGTGGATGGGCATGGTCAAGAACAAATGCAAAAACGGTGACTACTATTGGGTTGACGCTTACGTGACGCCGGTCATGGAAAACGGCAAGGTGGCCGGCTACCAGTCGGTGCGAGCCAGCCCGGACGAAAAACATGTCGCCAACGCCGAATCGCTGTATAAAAAACTGCGCGCCGGCGCCAGCGTCCGCCTGTCATCGCTGTTGTCCTGGCGGCAGTCCCTGCTGGCCATACAGGGCGTCAGCGTGATTGCCACGGCGGCCGCGCTGAGCCTGCTGTCCGGACCTCTGGCCTGGGTGCTGGCGATGATTGCAGCTGCGGCCGGCATCGGCGGCTGCGCCTGGAAACTGGCACAGTTGACGCCGCTGCTGCAAAGCAGCCAGGCCATCTGCTCTGATGCACTGGCACGCGCGGTGTACACAGGACGACACGATGAACTGGGCAGCATCGAACTGGCCCTGAAATTCCGCCAGTCCCAGGTTGATACCATACTCAAACGCGTCGATGAGTCAGCTACTCGTCTGACTGCACTGGCCAAACAGGCCACGGAATCGGTGCATGTCACCGATCAGGCCATCAATCAGCAGCAGCATGAGCTGGCCTCGGTGTCGTCTGCGGTTACCGAGATGTCCAGTGCCATTGTTGAGGTAGCGAGCAACACCGCGCGTACTTCCGGCGCGGCTGAAGAAGCTGACAAGTCGGTCGAAAAGGGGCATCACTCCATTGAGGAAAGCCTGTCGGCCACCACCAAGCTGGCCGAGAACATCGATGACATCACTCAGCTGATCAACGGCCTGGGCACCGACAGCAAGGCCATCGGATCAGTGATTGAAGTGATCAACGCCATTGCCGAACAGACCAACCTGCTGGCTCTGAACGCCGCCATCGAAGCGGCGCGTGCCGGTGAACAGGGCCGGGGTTTTGCCGTGGTTGCCGATGAGGTGCGCACCCTGGCCCAGCGCACGCAGAATTCCACGGTGGAGATCAAGGACATCATCTCGCGCATCCAGAACAGCACCAACAGCTGTGTCGACAGCATTACCGATGCCCAGGGCAAGGCCAAGGCCTGTGTCAGCTACAACCAGGAGGCCGGCCAGTCTTACAACTCGATCAGCAAGGCGGTATCGGACATCCGCAATATGACCTTCCAGGTGGCGACTGCGGTCGAAGAACAAAGCGCGGTGGCCGAAGAAGTGAACCGCAATATCGTCAATATCCAGGGGCAATCGGAGAAAACCAGCGATGCCTCGCGTATCAACGCGGACAGCAGCACACGGCTGGCCCGGGACATTGCCGCGATGCGTGAAATGGTCAAACAGTTCAGCGCCTGAGGTCGCCTGTACTGCGGGGCTTGTCTGCGGGGTTTGCCATGATGTGAATCCGTTCATTTTTGGTTTAGAATCGGTCTGTTGATAAATTCGGCTATATCAATGCCGCAGAATAACAAGAGACCGATGCCATGCATTATCCGCAACTGAATTTTGACCTGGACGACACGCTGCAGATGCTGCAAACGCAGATCCGCCAGTTTGCTGACCGGGAAATAGCACCACGCGCCGCCGGCATTGATCGGGACAACGAGTTCCCGGCCGATCTGTGGCGTAAAATGGGCGACCTGGGATTGCTGGGTATCACGGTGTCTGAGCAGTACGGCGGCGCCGGCCTGGGATATCTGGCGCATGTCATCGCTGCCGAGGAAATCAGCCGCGCCTCGGCCAGTGTCGGCCTGAGCTACGGTGCGCACTCCAACCTGTGTGTCAATCAGATCTTCCGCAATGGCAATGAGGCGCAGAAGCAGCGCTACCTGCCCGGTCTGGTCAGTGGCGAAGCCATCGGTGCGCTGGCCATGAGCGAACACAACGCCGGCTCCGATGTGGTCAGCATGAAACTCGCCGCTCGCAGACAGGGTGATGTGTATGTGCTCAACGGCAGCAAGATGTGGATCACCAACGGGCCCGATGCCCATGTCTATGTGATCTATGCGCGCACCGATGCCGACGCCGGTGCCCACGGCATCACGGCCTTTCTGGTCGAACGCGACTATCCCGGTTTCAGCCGCTCTCCCAAACTCGATAAACTCGGCATGCGCGGCTCCAATACCTGTGAGCTGGTGTTCCAGGATTGTGAAGTACCGGCAGAAAACATACTGGGCGCCGAAAACGGCGGTGTGCGGGTACTGATGAGCGGGCTGGATTATGAACGTGTGGTGCTGTCGGGTGGCCCGCTGGGTATCATGCAGGCCTGCGTGGATGCCGTGCTGCCCTATATCCATGATCGCAAGCAGTTTGGCGAGCCCATCGGCAACTTCCAGTTTATCCAGGGCAAGCTTGCTGACATGTACACCAACCTCAACGCGGCCCGCGCCTATGTCTACGCGGTCGCGCGCGCCTGCGATCGCGGCGAAACCACGCGCAAGGATGCCGCCGGGGCGATCCTGTTCAGCTCCGACAGGGCCACGCAACTGGCGCTGGAAGCCATCCAGATCCTGGGTGGCAACGGCTACATCAACGACTATCCGACCGGACGCCTGTTGCGCGACGCCAAGCTGTACGAGATCGGCGCCGGCACCCAGGAAATCCGCCGCATGCTGATCGGCCGCGAACTGTTCCGGGAGACGCAGCCGTGAGTCGGCTAGCGTCAGCCATCAGCCCCCAAACCGAGGGCTTTGCCAGCAATTACCAGCACCACGCCGCGCTGCGCGATGAGCTGCAGGCGCTGACCGCCACCCTGGCGCTGGGTGGTGATGAACGCTCGCGGCAGCGTCATCAACAGCGCGGCAAATTGCTGCCGCGCGAACGCATTGAAGCCCTGCTCGACACCGGTTCACCGTTTCTGGAATTCTCCGCGCTGGCGGCCTTCCAGGTCTACGACGATGACATCCCCGGCGCCGGTCTGATCAGCGGCCTGGGCATGGTCTCCGGCCAGTGCTGTGTGATTGTAGCCAACGACGCCACGGTCAAGGGCGGCACCTACTATCCGCTGACGGTAAAAAAGCATTTGCGCGCACAACAGATTGCAGCGGAAAACCATCTGCCCTGCATTTACCTGGTCGATTCCGGTGGTGCCAACCTGCCCCACCAGGCCGAGGTGTTTCCGGACCGGGAACATTTCGGGCGTATCTTCTATAACCAGGCCCGGATGTCAGCAGCAGGTATCCCACAAATCGCCGCAGTGATGGGATCATGCACAGCCGGCGGCGCCTATGTGCCGGCCATGGCAGACGAGTCCATTATTGTCCGCGACCAGGGCACCATTTTTCTTGGCGGCCCGCCGCTGGTGAAAGCCGCCACCGGTGAGGTGGTCAGCGCCGAGGAGCTCGGTGGTGGTCAGGTGCACAGTCAGATCTCCGGTGTTGCCGATCAGCTGGCCGACAATGACATGCACGCCCTGGCGCTGATCCGTCGCAGCATCGCGCGCCTGAATCGCCCTTCCCGCGGCCTGGACCTTAGCGCCCCGCCGCCGGTGTATGACAGCAATGAACTGTTGGGTATCGTGCCGGCCGATGTGCGTCAGCCCTACGATGTGCGCGAAGTCATTGCCCGGGTGGTCGATGGCTCGGTATTCGACGAGTTCAAACCGCTGTACGGCACCACGCTGGTGTGTGGTTTTGCCGACATTCTCGGACAGGCGGTTGGCATCATCGCCAACAACGGCATCCTGTTTTCCGAGAGCGCGTTAAAAGGCAGTCACTTTATCCAGCTGTGCTGTCAGCGCAACATACCCCTGGTGTTTTTGCAGAACATCACCGGCTTTATGGTGGGCAGAAAGTACGAGCATGAGGGCATCGCCAAGCACGGCGCGAAACTGGTCAATGCTGTGGCCACCGCCAGCGTGCCCAAAATTACCGTGCTGATTGGCGGCAGTTTTGGTGCTGGTAACTACGGCATGTGTGGCCGCGCTTACGATCCGCGCTTTCTGTGGACCTGGCCCAATGCCCGCATCTCGGTCATGGGCGGAGCCCAGGCTGCCGGCGTGCTGGCACAGATCAGGGCCGAGACCCTGGCCGCCAAAAACCAGTCGTGGAGCGCCGAAGAGGAACTTCGGTTCAAAAAACCCATCGAAGACAAGTATGAACGTGAAGGCCACCCCTACTACGCCAGCGCGCGATTGTGGGATGACGGCGTGATAGCGCCCACCGATACGCGATTTGTATTGGGCCTGTCGCTGTTTGCCGCACAACATGCGGCGCAGCAGGACACACAGTTTGGCATCTTCAGAATGTAAGGAATGCTTATGAACACCCAAACCGAGAGCTCGCCCCTGGAGACCAGCCGCCCGCACGACGGTGTGACGATAATCTGGCTGAACCGCCCGCAGAAACACAACGCCATGACCCAGGCGCTGATCGAGGAACTGCACGAGACACTGACCACCTTGGCCCGCGATGACAAAACCCGGGTACTGATTCTGGCCGGGCGGGGCAAGAGTTTCTGCTCCGGCGCCGACCTGAACTACATGAAGTCGATGGTCGACTTCAGTCACGAAGAAAATGTCGACGATGCCTGCCGGTTTGCTAACATGCTGCAGGCCCTGCATCAGTTCCCCAAACCAGTGATCGCCGCCCTGCATGGCAATGTGTTTGCCGGGGCCACCGGCCTGACCGCGTGCTCGGATATTGTCATCGCCGCCGACGATACGCGGTTTTGTGTCAGCGAAGTCAGGCTGGGACTGGTGCCGGCGGTGATCAGCCCCTATGTGGTGGCACGCATCGGCGCCCATCAGGCCAGACGCTATTTTCTGACCGCTGAAGTGTTCAGTGCCGAGGCCGCCCTGCAGGCAGGCCTGGTGCATCGCTGTGTACCGGCGGACACGCTGATGAATGAGGTCATGGCCACTGCCAGGCAGTTGCTGAACAACGCCCCGCGCGCCATGGCCACCACCAAGAACCTGATCAACTATTTAGTGCCGGTGCCGGCCTCGCGCGAGATCACCGATTACACCGCAGCCCTGATTGCCCGTGTACGCACCGGCCAGGAAGCCCAAGGCGGCCTGCAGGCTTTCCTGGACAAGCAGCAGGCGCCCTGGGTGCAGAACGCTGATGGCAGCAGCGAGCGGAGCAACACACAATCATGATCTCTCGCCTGCTGGTGATCAACCGCGGTGAAATTGCCTGCCGCATCATGCGCACCGCACAGCGTCTGGGCATCGAGTGCGCGGCGGTGTATTCGCCGGCAGACCGCGACGCCCTGCACGTGCTACTCGCCGACCAGGCCTTTGCCCTGCGCGGCAATGCCGCCAGCGATAGCTACCTGGACCAGCAACAGATACTCGCTATTGCAGCGGACTGGGGTGCCGATGCCATCCATCCTGGTTACGGTTTCCTGTCGGAGAACAGTGAGTTCGCCCGGGCGGTAACCGATGCCGGCATCCGTTTTGTCGGCCCCGGTGCCGACGCCATTGCCGCCATGGGCTCCAAGGCCCGCGCCAAACAGTTGATGGCTGAGGCCGATGTACCCATGCTGCCTGGTTATCACGGCGATGCGCAGGATATCGCAGTGCTGCGCGACGCGGCAGATCAGGCCGGCTATCCGGTGCTACTGAAAGCCGTCGCCGGTGGTGGTGGTCGTGGCCTGAGAGTGGTCAGTAACGCTGATAAACTGGCAGAAGCACTGGCCGCCGTGCAGCGCGAAGCCAAAGCTGCGTTCGGCGACGAGCGCGTGCTGCTGGAGAAATACCTGCCACAGGCCCGACATGTAGAGATCCAGGTCTTTGCCGATGATCATGGTCATTGCGTACACCTGCATGAACGCGATTGTTCGGTGCAGCGCCGGCACCAGAAACTGATTGAGGAGGCACCTGCCCCCGGTCTGGATGAACCGACCCGTGAGGCCATGGGTGCCGCTGCCGTGCGTGCCGCCACCAGCATTGGCTATTCCGGTGCCGGCACGGTGGAGTTCCTGTATCAGAACGGCGCGTTCTATTTTCTGGAAATGAATACCCGCCTGCAGGTGGAGCACCCGGTCACCGAATGCATCACCGGCCTGGATCTGGTGGAGTGGCAGCTGCGCGTGGCCAGTGGTGAAGTGCTGCCACTGAGCCAGACGGACATTCCGCGCCGCGGCTGGGCGATTGAGGCGCGTATCAATGCCGAGTCCGGTGCCCCGGATTTTCTGCCATCGACCGGTTTGATCACCGGGCTGGTATGGCCACAGGGCGGGGCCCTGCGGGTGGATGCCGGTTTCCGCAGCGGCGATCGCATCAGCGTGTTTTATGACAGCATGCTGGGCAAACTGATTGCCTGGGCGCCCAGCCGCGCTGAAGCGGTGGCAGAACTGTCACAGGGGCTGGCGAGATTGCGGGTCAGCGGCATCAGCCACAATGCAGATTTCCTCGGGGCGGTGCTGGACACCCCGGCTTTTGGTGCGGCCGAGGTGCACACCGGCTTTCTGGCGCAGCATCAGCAGGCCATTGCGGCGGCGCTGATAGCGCGGCGCAGAGAGCCTGAGGAAGGTACGGTTTCCGGGGCCGGCTGGGGGTCTCTCTCTTGCTGGGGGCCTCTCCATAGCTGGGGGCCTCTCCATAGCTGGGGGCCCTTGTCCGGCTGGCGGCAGAATCAGGGTCAGCGCAATGTGTTCAGCCAGCAGTATCATCTGCGCCCCCTGTATGCGGGCACCGCCGCGTCGGCGGCCATCGACATCAATACCCTGGCAGCGGGCGGCAGCCGGAGCCAGACGCAACAGGCATTGACCGCGCCGCTGCCCGGTCGGGTCGTCAAACTGTTTGTCGGCGCCGGCGATGCGGTGGTGGCCGGCCAGCCACTGCTGGTGATGGAAGCCATGAAAATGGAACATACACTGCGGGCAACCGCTGATGCCCACATTGACACCGTGCACTGCGCTGCCGATGAGATGGTGCAGCCGGATCAGTTGCTGATGGCGTTTGCGCTGACCAGCGAGGCACAGCCCACATGAAAATGGCAGAGCTGAAAGGCCGACCCGTCAGTCTGGTTGAAATGGGGCCCCGTGATGGCCTGCAGAATGAGCCCGCGCAGCTGAGCGCGTCGATCAAGGCCGGACTGGTTGACCGTCTGGCGGCATCTGGCTTGCGACGCATCGAAACCGGCAGTTTTGTCTCTCCAAAATGGATTCCGCAGATGGCCGATTCGGCCGAGGTATTTGCCGGCATCACACGCGTCCCGGGCGTGCGCTACAGCGCCCTGACACCCAATATGCAGGGATTTGAGCGCGCCGTGCAGGCCGGTGCCGATGAAGTTGCAGTGTTTGCCGCCGCCTCTGAACTGTTCAGTCAGAAAAACATCAATTGCAGTATCCGGGACAGCATTCAGCGTTTTACCGAGGTATGCGCGGCCGCCAACGCGGCCGGCATCCCGGTGCGTGGTTATGTGTCCTGCGCCATGGGTTGCCCGTACCAGGGCGAGGTACCGGCCAATGATGTGGCCATGGCGGTAGCTGAGCTGATGGCTCTGGGCTGTTATGAAGTGTCTGTGGGTGACACCATCGGCACCGGTACCCCGCAGCATGTGCATGAGGTACTGTCGCGTTGTCTGCAGGAAGCACGTGCCGATCAGCTGGCCATGCATTTTCATGATACCTACGGGCAGGCGCTGGCCAATCTTCTGGCTGGCCTGCAATTGGGTTTGGCCACCATCGACGCGTCTGTCGCGGGCCTGGGCGGTTGCCCTTATGCGCAGGGCGCCAGCGGTAATGTTGCCACCGAAGATGTGCTGTTCATGCTGCACGGCCTGGGCATGGATACCGGTGTTGACCTGCCTCGCCTGATTGATACCAGTCGCTGGATTTGCGAGCTGCTGCAGCGGCCCAACCAGTCCCGCGTGTCACTGGCCGGCCTGCCGGTGGCGCGCGGCGGCGCCTGACTTATTTTCAGACCTTTTTTTCAGACCGGAACGGAAGCTGACCCATGACCACAAACGCTGATTCGCCCATCCTGTGTCAGGCGCGCTTTGATCTCAAAACAGCAGCGCCCGGTGACTGCCACCTGGTCGACTTCATCAACTGGATCAACAGCACACAGCGCGTCCAGCTTGCCAGCTACGCAGCCCTGCATCGCTGGAGTGTGCAGAACCGCGAGGCCTTCTGGCAGGCCTGCCTGACCTTCACCGGTATCAGCGTGGACGCCCCCGCCGAGGCCCGTGTACTGAAACATGGACGGCAGTTCTGGCTGGATCAGTGGTTTCCGGAACATCGCCTGAATTATGCCGCCAACCTGCTACGCTTTCGCGACGAGCAGACCGCACTGATTTTCTGTGATGAGCACAATAACCGGCAGTCGCTGAGTTATGCGGCGCTATCCGGGCAGGTGTCACAGGTGCAGCAATGGCTGTTGGCGCAGGGTGTGCAGGCCGGCGACAGGGTAGCCGGGTTTGCCGCCAACCGCATCGAAACTGTGGTGGCGATGCTGGCCAGTGCCTCCATCGGCGCCATCTGGTCATCGTGTTCGCCGGACTTTGGCGTTGGCGGCATACTTGACCGTTTCACCCAGATTGAACCCAAGATACTGTTTGCAGTGCCCACTCACTGTTATGCGGGGCGCATCAATACCCATCAGGCCGTGCTGGAGAAACTGATGGCGGGCCTGCCATCGCTGCAGGCCGTCGTGCTGCTGCCCGATCTGTATGGCGCCGGCGCAGGCGATCCGGATGGGCACAGTGCGGTGCTGCCTTGGTCCGAAGTACTGGCCAGCGCGCAACCTGCCGAACCGGATTTTGCTGCGCTGCCGTTTTCACATCCGCTGTTTATCATGTATTCCTCGGGCACCACCGGCATACCCAAGTGCATCGTGCACAGCGCCGGCGGAACACTGCTGCAGCATCGCAAGGAGCATCACCTGCACCTGAACCTGCAGCGTGATGATGTCCTGTTTTATTTCACCACCTGTGGCTGGATGATGTGGAACTGGCTGGTCAGCGGCCTGGCGTCAGGCGCGACGCTGGTGCTGTATGACGGTTCGCCGTTTCACCCGCAGCCATCGATACTGTTTGACCTGGCGGCAGAAACCGGGGTCAGCATCTTTGGCACCTCCGCCAAATACCTGTCGGCTGCGGAAAAAGCGGGTGTCAAACCCCGCCAGTCGCATAAGCTGCCGCGTCTGCACACTCTCTTGTCCACCGGCTCGCCGCTGAGTGCCGAGGGTTTTGATTATGTGTACCGGGATGTGAAACCGGACATCAGCCTGCAGTCGATTTCCGGGGGTACTGACATCATTTCCTGCTTTGTGCTGGGCAGTCCGATTCTGCCGATATACCGGGGCGAAATTCAGTGTGCAGGGCTGGGCATGGATGTGAAGGTCTATAACGCGGCCGGCAAACCGGTGTCGCAGGAAAAAGGCGAGCTGGTATGTCAGCAGTCCTTCCCCAGCATGCCCACCGGCTTCTGGCATGACCCCGATCACAAAAAGTACCAGGCCGCCTACTTTGAGCGTTTTGACAATATCTGGACACACGGTGACTACGCCGAGCAGACTGTGCACGGTGGCTGGATCATTTACGGACGCTCGGACACGGTACTGAACCCGGGCGGCGTGCGCATTGGCACGGCGGAAATCTACCGTCAGGTGGAACAGCTGCCGCAGGTGCTGGAGAGCGTGGCCGTGGGTCAGGAATGGGACAATGATGTGCGTATCGTGCTGTTTGTGCGCCTGCAGCCCGGCATCACGCTGGACGAGCAACTAATTGGCGACATCAGACTCAGCATCCGCAACGGCGCGTCACCGCGCCACGTACCGGCAGTGATCCGCCAGGTGCCCGACATTCCCAGAACGCTGAATGGCAAGATCGCCGAGATTGCCGTGCGCGAAACCCTGCACGGCCGCCCCGTGAAAAATCAGGATGCGCTGGCCAACCCTGATGCGTTGGCGTTTTTTAAAGGGGACGGAGGGATTTAGCTCGCTAAATCCCTCCGTCCCCTTTAAAAAACGCTGATCTCAGCAAAGCTGCTGACGATCGGATGCTTCGATTTCTTCGGCGCCACCGTACCTTCCTGCGGCCGCACTACCCAGATGGTGTTGAAACCCGCTTCGGCAGCGGCGTCAAGCTCGGCTTCGATGTCGGACAGGAACAGAATATCCTTGGGCGGCAGGGCAATCTGCTCGGCCAGGTTGAGGTAGGACTGCACTTCCTGCTTGGCACCGATACTGGTGTCAAAATAACCGGCAAACATCAGGCGCAGGTCACCGCAGCTTGAATAACGGAAGAACAGACGCTGGGCTTTTTCCGAGCCGGACGAATACACATACAGATTGATACCTTCGTCCAGCCATTCCTGCAGCTTGGGCGGCACATCGGGGTAGACGTGCGCCTGGTACTCGCCGCGCTGGTAGCCGCGCTCCCAGACCATACCCTGCAATGCCTTGAGCTCGGTAACTTTCTGGTCCTCATGCATCCACAGGCGCAGCTGGTCGATCAGGGCTTCGGTATTTTTCAACGGAATGCCGGTGTTGTCACTCATGCTTCGTAGCTGACGTGCCACGTCGCGCTCTTCCTTGTGCTTGCGGACAAAGTCGGGCAGAAAGCGCTCAGCGTAAACAAACAGGACATCCTTAACGAAGCGAATGGAACTGGTCGTGCCTTCAATATCCGTAACAATGGCGATCGGCTTCATTATGGCTCCAAACGGGAAAACGAATCAGCGATCGGACTGCCAGTATAATTGGCAACCCAGCCTTCGGTGTTATTAAAAAACCGGATCGCCACAAAGGACGGTTTCGGGCCCATGTCAAACCAGTGTGGCGTGTTGGCAGGCACGGAAATCAGATCGCCCTTCTGGCACAGAACCTCATACACCTTGTCCTGCACATGCAGACTGAACAGCCCCTGGCCGTCCACAAAAAAGCGCACTTCATCTTCGCTGTGGCGATGCTCGCTGAGAAACTTCTGACGCAGCTCCGGCACCTTGGCTTCCACTTCCGGATTTGTTGCGTCCAGGCTGATCACGTCGACGGTCTGGTAGCCTTCTTCGGCCACCAGCTGGTCAATATCGGCTTTGTACGCGGCCATCACCTGATCGCTGCTGTCACCAGCGCTGACCGGTGCTGCCGCCTGCCACTGCTCAAAGCGGATGCCCACTGCGGCCAATTGCTCGGCTATTTTCACCGGGTCGGTTGCCTGCCACTCTATGGTGGCTGGGTCCGAGTCTGCAAAAACCTTCAACGCGCTCATTCTCTGTCCTCGTTCACGTGCGACGTCGGGCGTGCCCCCGCTCGTGCGTGCCAATAATAATCAAGCAGAAACTCCAGTGCCTCAAGATGGCGCAGGGTTTCCGGCAAATCGCGGCCCCAGGTGTACAGGCCATGGCCCCGAATCAGATATGCATGTCCGGTGCCATGTTGCTGCATCCAGTGCTCCACCTCGCTGGCCAGCGCAGTGATATCCTGGGTGTTGTCAAACACCGGAATGCGCAACGTCACCTGATGACTGCTGTTACCCGCAAAAGCTTTGAGTAACTCCAGGCCGCTGAGTTCCACAACCGCCGGGGCAGCCATTGACACCAGTGTCGCCTTCACCGAATGGGTGTGCAACACCGCACCGATGTCCGGATCACGCCGGTACAGTTGGGTATGCAACAGGGTTTCAGCTGACGGTTTTTTCCCGTCCAGCGCCTGCCCTGACAGGTCCACCTGCATGATATCGGCCGGTTGCAGATTACCTTTGTCCCGACCGGACACCGTGATCGCACAGCTGTCGCAGGTCAGGCGTTGGGAAAAATTGCTGCTGGTGGCCGGACACCATCCCTGTTGCCAGATACGCTGACCGGCGGCGATCAGACCTGACACGGCCTGCTGGTAGAGTTCTGTTGGGGGAGCTGGGTTCATGGCGCGCAATTATAGCCCGATTTGCTCAGTCAAGCACACATACCAGACCCTTAAGATACAGCGCTTCGGGAAACGGCAACGCCACCGGGTGATCTTCGGCCTGGTGCAGGTAATGGGTGATGCGCCCGTCGCGCCCGGCATCGAGCAGGGCATCGGCGGTAATCTTCTGAAACAGCGCGGGATCAATGGCACCGGAGCAGGAAAAATTCACCAGTGTGCCACCGGAACCAAGCAGTTGCGCAGCCTGCAGAGCGATGTCCTTGTAAGCCCGTGCGGCCTTTTTAAACTGATGTTTGGTCTCGGCGAACTTGGGTGGATCGAGCACAATCAGATCATAGCTCATGTTTTTGTTTTTCAGTTCACGCAGGTACTCAAACACATTGGCCTGCACCAGATCGGCCTGCTCCGGACCGAAGTCGTTCAACGCCAGATTCTCCCCGGCCAGTTCCAGCGCCGGCCCGGACGAATCAACATTGGTCACGTGGGTCGCCCCGCCCTTCAGAGCCGCGATGCCAAAACCACCGGTGTAGGAGAAACAGTTGAGCACGCGTTTACCGGCGCTCATGCGCTGCACCAGGCTGCGGTTGTCGAACTGGTCCAGGTAGTAGCCGGTTTTGTGGCCCTGCTGGATACTGACCATAAAGAGCCGGTCCTGCTCCTGAATCTGTACCAGTGCCGGGGGTTCCTCACCATGAATCAGACCCTGACGCTGTGCCAGTCCTTCGTGTTTACGCACGGTGACATCGGAGCGCTCGTAGATACCGCGGCAAGGTGACAGCTCGGCCAGCGCGGCAACGATGGTGTCGCGCCAGAACTCGGCGCCGGCGCTGAGGAACTGACAGCTCAGGTAATCGCCGTAACGATCGACAATCAGGCCGGGAAAACCATCGGACTCGGCATACACCAGTCGGCAGGCCGTGCGCGTGGCTGACAGCAGACCCGCGCGTCGGGCTATGGCGCGGCGCAGGCGTTCATGGATAAAGCCGGCATCGATCACCGCTTCCGTATCAAAGGACCACATGCGTGCACGAATCTGGGATGTCGGCGACCAGGCGGCAACACCCAGCGTCTTGCCCCGGCTGTCCTCCACGGTGACGGTGTCTCCGGGAGCGGGCTCTCCGTCGACGGAATCAATAGCGCCGGAAAAAATCCACGGATGGCGGCGCAACAGCGAACTGTCGCGGCCCTTACTTAACTTGATCACACTCATGGCAGGGGTATGTGTTCCTTGTCATCGCCCGGTACCCGGGGAAATTCACCATTGTCCCAGCGTTTGCGCGCCGCATCCAGCGTGCTGCGCTCGTAGGCGACAAAATTCCAGTGAATATGTGGCACCCGATTGAACTTTTCACCGCCCAACAGCATCAGTCGGCTGTGTTCGAGGCTTTCAAGTTCCGCGTCCTCGGCGTCCAGTAACACAAAATCACCGGCGACAAACTCCGCGTCCCCGATGCGGACCCGACCGCTTTCAACAAATACGGCGGCTTCATGCTCGGGATTGGGATGCTCCAGGGTCGCGCCGGGCTGGGCCAGCACATCCAGGTAGAACATCGGCGAAAAGGTGCGCACTGGCGAGCTGCGATCGTAGGCTTCGCCGACGATCAGCCGCATCATCAGCCCCGGCCGGTTGATGGTGGGCAGGCGGTTCTTGGGGATGTGTTCGAAGTCGGGGGCCACGGTTTCATGTTCCGGCGGCAGTGCCACCCATAATTGCAGGCCGTGCAACGGGTGTGGCCGCGCCCGCACTTCATGGGTTTCACGCTCCGAATGCACGATGCCTTCACCGGCAATCATCCAGTTCACGTCACCAGGGAAAATCTCCTGCACCGATCCCAGGCTGTCGCGATGCAGAATGCTGCCTTCAAACAGATAGGTCACCGTGGCCAGGCCGATGTGCGGATGCGGGCGCACATTGATGCCCTCACCGGCCGGAAATTCCGCCGGCCCGATGTGATCAAAAAATATGAAGGGCCCGACCATTTTTTTATCATGATGTGGCAGCACACGACTGACGGTGAAGCCGCCCAGATCCTTGTCATCTGCCCGTAAAATCTTTGCCATGACGGCACTCCTGTTGATAAACAGTTATCTGTACAGAACCTCAGTCAGAGGCTTGCGCGACGACGGTTGCTCCTTCGCGGCCAGCTCTTCCGGCAGAGTGTCCGGCGCTGCTGCCACACCTATGGCAAAACCGCACACCACCTTGTGGCCATCATCCAGTTGCAGATAGCGGGTGACTTCTTCGTGCCTGATGCCAGCCATACCATGTGTGTACAGACCCATCTGCCGCGCCTGCAGGGTCATCGCCATCCAGGCAGCACCGGCATCAAACTCAGCGTAGGCATTGGGCTTGCCGTTGTGGGCAAACGTCTTTTTGACCACCACAAACCCCAGCACCGGGGCCTGACTCGCCCACTGCTGGTTGCCTTCCACCAGCAATTGCAGATAGTCGTCAAAGGTCTTGTCAGTGGATACATGGAACTGCCAGGGCTGGGCGTTAAAACATGACGGTGCCCAACGGGCCGCTTCAAACAGCAGCGCCAGATCGGCATCCTTGATAGGGGTTTTGACAAAGGCGCGCGGTGACCATCGCCTGACCTGTAAGGGATCGACGCCAGGCAAGGCCTCGCGGGCAGAGAAATCCGGTTGAATGGTATCGGGGTACTTCATGTTCGACTCCCTTGTGACACGTTCTGAGGTCAGCAAAGAAGTGAGTGTACCGTTGATAGGAAGGGGGTACCAGCGATGAGGGGCGCAGCGGCAGCCAGGAAAAAATGCACATCCATGTGCTCCCTGTCCAAAACCTTAACCTTCCCGTTAATGCTTGTGTACGGAACCCATCATAATGTGGGAATTATTCCCACACAAGCGCGCTATGGCATAATCTGCACCCTGTGTGACGCCAGTCACAGGTGGAGGCATGTTTCACCCTGACCTGGATGACAGCTTGTACAATTCAGCCACCCGGTATGAACCAACGGAACCCGACACCATGGATACACAGCCTACTCTTGCTACCGAACGCCTGTTGCTTCGTCCTTTTCAGATCACTGACGCAGCGCGGGTACAGTTGCTGGCCGGCAACCCCAACGTCGCCACCATGACCAGCAATATTCCCCATCCCTATGCCGATGGCGAGGCGGAAAACTGGATTGCCGCCCATGCCGATGACTGGCAACGCGGCAGCGCGGCCATTTACGCGGTGTGTCTGCGCAGCAGCACTGAGCTGATCGGCGCCGTCGGACTCATGAACATTCATGACGGCGACGCCGAGCTGGGTTACTGGGTGGGTGAACCGTATTGGGGCCAGGGTTTTGCCAGCGAGGCCGTGGACGCCCTACTTGGCTTTGCGCTGACTTCTATTGAACTGTCCCGTATTCATGCCCATCACTTCGCCCGTAATCCGGCGTCGGGCAAAGTATTAAAAAACGCCGGGCTTAGGCGCATCGGCAGGCACATGCCTGGCACAGAAAATAACCCGACCACGGAAGAGGTCGTATTGTATGAGTACCTGGTAGCCGGCGATTGAACATCGCCGCGACTGCCCGTAAACTTAAACGGTCAACTACAGATACATGACGGAGTATGCATCATGTTACGACGCAATAATTTCCCTACCCTTGCCACAACCGCCCTCGCCTTGCCACTTGTGCTGGCGGCCTGTGCTTCCAGCGAATCCAGCCGCGAGACCGCCATCATGAATGGCATGCTCGGCGAAGAGGTCAACTCGCTGTGTTTTACGCGCGACATTCGCAGTTGGCACGAATTCGACAGACAAAGCATTATCCTGGAAGCCCGCCGCGACGACTATTACAAGGTTGACCTGGCTGGCGTCTGCGATGCGCGCAATGCGTTTATGCAGGTTGAGGTGGTGTCCCGTACCGGGGTTTGTCTCGGACCGGGCGACCAGATCCGTTTTGATCATGATATCGGCGGCGCCTCGTGCACGATCAGGGACATTCACCGCTGGCATCCTGCCGAGATGACCGACCAGGATTGAAACAGGGGTACTGAAAAGAGTTCTGACGGGAGTTTTGACCGGAGGTTTGGGACGGAGCTTTGACACGGAGTTGTTATGCCCGACGATCTGATTGCCGCACTGGCGGATAATGTTCCGCCGACCCTGTTTGACAGCCTTGAAAACGGACTATGGCGCGTAACGCTGACCGCCTGCGTCGCAGCGCTGCTGTTTTATCTGGTCAGTGTGATCATCACCCGTCTGATGTGCCGCGTTGACACGGATACGTTTGTGCATGCGCTGGCGCGCCGAAGCGTGGGGCCCATCCGCCTGTTGTTGCCACTCGTCGCCCTGCAATTGGTGTGGCGATCAGCCCCTGACGAAATCGTCATGATAGCAGGCCTGCGCCACATCACCTCGGTGCTGATCATTGCCTGTTTCACCTGGCTCGCACTCCGCGCAGTGGCCGCCATTGAGGATCATGTGGTCGCCCGCAATCCGGTGGACATGGCCGACAACCTGCAGGCTCGCAAAATCCAGACACAAACCAAAGTGCTGATTCGTTCGCTCGGCGTGCTGGTCCTGTTGATCGGTGTCGCCGCCATTCTCACCACCTTCCCTTCAGTGCGCCAGTTTGGTACCAGCCTGCTCGCCTCGGCCGGCTTGGCCGGCCTGGTAGTAGGGTTTGCCGCAAGACCGGTGCTGGGCAATCTGATCGCCGGCATCCAGATTGCCATTACCCAACCGATTCGTCTGGACGATGTGGTCATTATCGAGAATGAGTGGGGACGCATCGAAGAAATCACCGGTACCTATGTCGTGGTAAGAATCTGGGACAATCGTCGCCTTATCGTGCCTTTGCAGTGGATAATTGAAAATCCGTTTCAGAACTGGACCCGACATACCTCCTCCATCCTGGGCACGGTTTTTTTCTGGGTAGACTATTCGGTGCCGGTCTCCGCGATACGCGAAGAAGTAGAGAGGTTGTGCCGGCGGGTCCCGCAACTGTGGGATGGAGAAGTATGCGTGGTACAGGTGACCGATTGCAGCGAACGGGCGATGCAGGTTCGGGCACTGGGCAGTGCTGGTGATTCGTCGCGGGCCTGGGACCTGCGCTGTTACCTGCGGGAAAATATATTGTCATTTATCAACGTCCATTATCCCGATTCCCTGCCGCGGATTCGTGCCACGATGAGCAACGAAGCAGAGGTCGAGATGCCCGAACCGGAGACCTCGCCGATCGCTGAACGCCAGCCTCCGGTGTGACGACAGAAGCGCGTACATATTGCGCGAACGACGCGCAATAGAGGAACTTCCGCGTGCTGAAAGTGTCTTTATTAGTGATGCCTTCAAGCAAAAATTTAAAATACAGGAGAATGCATTAACGCAGGTTAAGAGTATTGGGAGTAGTACTACATAAAGGAGTAGTTTTTAATGGCAAAGGTTGCTGAGTCCCCCCAAATAGTGAGTCCCAGGAAGGTATCACGCCGACCTGCAGTCCGCATACAAAGCTTTGACAGTGGTAACAAGAAGATCCTGTTCGTCACCTCCGAATTTGCCGATCTGCTGAAAGTCGGTGGCCTCGGTGATGTTTCTGCTGCGCTTCCCCGCGCCCTGTTCGGCCATCACGATGTACGCATACTGATGCCGGGCTATCGGCAGATTATCGACAGCCGGCCGGACATAAAAATCGTTGGCAGTATTCACCGTCATGCCTCTTTGCCGCCCGCCCGCCTGGGCCGGCTGGACCTGGAGGACGGCATCATTATTTATCTGGTGATCTGCCCCGAGCTGTATGATCGTGAGGGCCTGGCCTACGGCGACGAGCATGGTTGTGACTGGGACGACAACCATCTGCGTTTTGCCCTGCTGGGACACGCCGCCGCAGAGATCGCCGCCCGACGTGCGTCAATCAACTGGCAGCCGCAACTGGTCCATGCCAACGACTGGCCGGCGGGCCTGGCACCGGCCTATATGCGCTGGCGTGGTCTGCCCACCCCGAGTGTGTTCACCATCCACAACCTTGTTCATCAGGGCAACTTTGATGCGTCCGTGGCGGGGCAGTTGGGGATTCCGCCCGGCGCCATGCAGCCGGACCAGATTGACCACTACGGCAAACTCTCCTTTCTGAAGGCGGCACTGGTTTATGCCAGTCACATCACTACGGTGAGCGAGACCTACGCCAGGGAAATTACCCAGCCCGACTCTGGTTGTGGATTGCACACACTGCTGGCGGAAAGAGCCAGTCACGGCAGGCTCAGCGGCATCCGCAACGGCATCGACGACAGCTGGCATCCGTATGCCGATCCTCACCTGCTGCAGGGCTTTACGGATTTCGCCAGCCAGGGCAAAGCCCTGCATGCGCAGGACGTTATCAAAACGTTCGCGCTGGATCCCCGGCCGGGGCCGATATTCGCAGTGGTCTCGCGCCTGGTTCATCAGAAGGGCCTGGACCTCACCATTGAGGTTGCTGAAGAAATCGTCGCTGCTGGCGGCAAACTGGTCATCATGGGGCGCGGTGAGGCTACGGTTGAAGCGGCTGTGGTGTCCCTTCGTGACAAGTATCCGGATCGCATCGGTGTCGACATCGGCTTCAACGAAGGCGGCGCGCGGCGCATTTTTGCAGGCAGTGATTTCCTGCTGATGCCGTCACGGTTCGAGCCCTGCGGCCTCAGCCAATTGTACGCGCAACGCCTGGGTTCACTGCCTGTTGCCCACCGCACGGGCGGTCTGGCCGACACCATTGAGGACGGTGTAAACGGTTTTCTGTTTGATGACGTTTCCATCGGCGCCTATGCGGCAGCCATCCGCCGTGCCGTCAACGTGTATCAGCACCCTGACTTGCTGAATGCCATGCGGCACCGGGCCATCGCTTCGCCGCGTTACTGGCGCGACTCCGTTGAGCCCTACGACCGACTTTATCGGGAGCTGGCCATTGATCGGGAATCCATTGTGGCCAACGCCTGAGTCAGGAGCGAGTCATGAGTTACCGACACACGCACGGTGCCCGGCTCGTTGCCCATGATGTTACTTTGTTTTCATTATGGGCGCCGGACGCCAGACAGGTGGATGTTGAACTGGAAGACGGCAGCACCCATGGACTGAAAGCCGCCAACGAGGGCTGGTATCACGCGCAGGTGCGCTGTGGTGCCGGCACCGGCTACCGCTTTTTTGTCGATCAAAAATGGCGGGTGCCCGATCCGGCATCGCGCAGTCAGCGTGAGGACCTGCACGGCCTGAGCCAGGTCGTTGATCACGACACATACACCTGGCAGACATCCTCATGGACGGGACGACCCTGGCACGAGAGCATCATCTGTGAAATCCATGTCGGCCTGCTGGGCGGTTTCCGGGGCGTGACGTCATACCTGCCGTATTTCCGCGAGCTGGGCATAACCGCACTGCAGTTGATGCCTGTGGCGCAGTTCCCCGGCGCCCGCAACTGGGGTTACGACGGCGCGCTGCTGTATGCGCCGCACTCTGCATATGGCACGCCGGAGGATCTCAAGGCGCTGATCGACGCTGCGCACGCGCACGAGATCATGATTTTTCTGGATATGGTCTATAACCATTTTGGCCCCGAAGGCAATTACCTTGGCCACTACGCCAGCGAATATTTCTGCCCGGACCGGCCCACGCCATGGGGTGCGGCCATCAACTTCCAGCGCCCGCAGGTGCGTGATTTTTTTGTCGAGAACGCACTGATGTGGCTGCAGGATTACCGGGTGGATGGCCTGCGCTTTGATGCGGTGCATGCCATCACTGATACCGATTTCCTGGTAGACCTGGCGCTACAGGTTCGGGAGTCGGTAGACCCCCAACGCCACACTCACCTGATTGTGGAGAACGAGCGCAACGCTGCTGGTTTGCTGGAATGTGGTTTTGATGCGCAATGGAATGATGATGGACATCATATTCTGCATACCATTCTGACCGGCGAACGTGACGGCTACTACGCCGACTTCAGTGACGACAAGACCGGCAAACTGGCCAAGTTCCTCAGCGAAGGTTTTATCTACCAGGGCAATACCCTGGGAGACGGCACACCGCGGGGCGAGCCCAGCGCGCATCTGTCGGCGACGTCGTTTGTAATGTTCCTGCAAAACCACGACCAGATTGGCAACCGGGCCTTCGGCGAACGTCTGCTGACGCTGGCGCCGGAAGATAAACTGACCGCGGCTGTGGCGCTGTTGCTGCTCTCGCCGATGGTACCCATGATATTCATGGGTGAAGAATGTGGCAGCCGACATCCTTTCCTGTATTTCACCGACCATCACGAGGACCTGGCAAAGGCCGTTCGCGAAGGACGCGCGCGTGAATTCGGAAAATTTCAGCAGTTTGCCGGCCGCGAACGGGAGCTGCCGGACCCCAATGCAGAAGAGACATTCAATTCCTCCCGGCCCTATCGTTTGCCGCCGTTTGATGGCGACGTCTGCGCACAGGGTGATCCGTCCTGGTACCGACTCTATCGTGAACTGCTGATGCTACGCCGCACCCACATCATGCCGTGGCTGACCAACGCCCGTTCCGGCGGCGCCACCCGCCTGGGAGAGCATGCGGTAGCAGCCAGCTGGCTCCTCGACGGGGATCGTGTATTGCGTGTCCACGTGAATCTTGGCGACACCCGCGTGCCCTTCACTGCTCCCGAACCGCAGGAGGAAACCCTGTTCAGTTTTGGGCTGGATCCCCTCACCCGCCACATGACTCCCGGCAGCATTATTGTGCGCCTGCAGGAGGCTGAATGAGTGACGCAGCACTTGCACGGTTGGCCGCGGCAGCCGGCATCAACACTGACTGGCTAGATGCCCATGGACAGCCCCAACAGGTCAGTCCACAGACCCAGCGCCTGCTACTGAGCCGGCTGGGCCTGCCGGCTGACAGTCCGGCACAGATACGCGACAGTCAGCAGGCGCTGGACGCAAGCAGCAGCTGCAACACATTGCCACCGCTGATCACCCATGATGAGTCGGTCCCGCTGCCGCTCTCGCGGCACGGAAACGTTCAGCACTATACGGGTTGCCATTTCCGGATCGTCCTTAACGATGACAGCATTCTCACCGGCACCGTGGATGCCCGGGGCGAGTTGCCCCCGCTACCGCCCGGTTATCATCACCTGCAGATCCGCGATGATGAACATGTCCTGGCCGTCGCGCCCCAGTCATGCCCCCCTCTCCGCTCGCTCGGCCGCCCTCAGCTAGGGAGCCCTCAGCGCGATATGAGCCCTCAGCGTGTAGAGAGCCCTCAGCGTGTTGAGAGCCCTCAGCGTGTAGCGAGCCCTCAGCCAATTAACAATCATCATCCGCGCCTGTGGGGCATCGCCGTCCAACTGCACTCCCTGCGCAGCCCCCACACCTGCGGCGTCGGCGATACCGGCGCTCTGGAGGCGCTGATTGGCGCGGCTGCGGCAAAAGGCGCCGATGCCATCGCCATCAGCCCGGTGCACGCCATGTCCCCGGGCGATTTCGATCACTACAGCCCCTATTCACCCACCAGCCGCCTGTTCCTGAACGTGATCCACGCCGCGCCGGACCGGATACTGGGTAGCGAGGCCGTGAACCGTGCCATGGATCAATGCCAGCTGCGTGATGAATTGCAGCGTCTTGAAAGCCTGTCAACAATAGACTGGATGGCGGTCTTTCATGCCCGCAACCGGCTGCTGCGTCAGCTGCACGATAACTTTGTTGCCGCCCACGGGCCCTTTGCCGACGATTTCCGCGCCTTTGTCGCTGCCGGCGGCAGCATCCTGCAGGACCACTGCCGTTTCGAAGCCGTTCATGGCTATATGCGCCGCACCGGTCACAGCGGCGACTGGCGCAGTTGGCCCGCGGGCCTGCGTCATCCGGGATACTCGTCGGTACAGATGTTTGCTGCAGAGCACGCCCACGAGGTCAGTTTCCACGCCTTTGTGCAGTGGCTGACTGCCAGAAGCTTCGAACGCGCCGAGCATGCGGCCACCTATGCGGGTATGCGTATGGGCCTGATCAGTGATCTGGCGGTTGGTGTTGCCAGCGGTGGCAGTGAAACCTGGTCACGCCCGGAAGAATTCCTGGCCGGTCTCTGCGTGGGCGCCCCGCCCGATATCGTCAACACCCAGGGCCAGAACTGGCATCTGTCGGCTTTCTCGCCCACCGGCCTGCGCCGGCACGGCTTTCGCAGCTACCTGGAGATGTTGCGCGCAAGTCTGGCGTTCAGCGGTGGCGTACGGGTTGACCATGTCATGGGCCTGCAACGGCAGTGGCTGGTACCCGATGGCTGTGCGTCCACCGAGGGCGCTTATCTGAACTATCCCATGGAGGATCTGTTGCGTTTGCTGACCCTGGAGGCATGGCGTCATCAGGCGCTGGTCATTGGTGAAGATCTGGGTACCGTCCCTGAGGGCTTTCGCGAAGAACTGGCCAGCCGCAATATCCTGGGCATGCGGGTGTTGCAGTTTGAACACGAGAACCAGACCTTTATACCTGCCGAGCGCTGGCCGCGCGCCGTCATGGCAACCACCACCACACACGACCTGCCCACGACCAAGGGCTGGTTTCTGGGACGCGACATCGACTGGCGGGTCAAGGCCGGTCATTGCACGCCGGACGATGCCGTGGCGGCTCACCAACAGCGCCGGCGGGAAAATCTGGCGCTGATATCGGCGGTACACCATAACGGAAACGGCAAAGGCAATAATTCAGTCGACTCCACGCTGGACGCCTGCCTGCGTTTTGTCGCCAGCACCCCATCCTGCCTCGCACTGCTGCCGCTGGAAGATCTGATGGGCAGTGTTGAACAGCCCAACCTGCCCGGCCCCGGCAACATACATCCCAATTGGCGCCGACGCTGGGACGCGGATGCCGCCTCCATGCTGTCGCGACCTGAGGTCAGCGCCCGGCTGGCCATGATCGACGCCTTACGACGTGACCCGAACGCCAGGCTGATGTCTGTCGCGGCCGCACAAAATCAGGAGAACGGCCAGGCGCAGGCTCAGGCGCGGGGGGCTGCATCATGAGCGATGTGTCCGTTTCCGCCGGGCCGCCGCTGGCAGCGGAAATACGCGCGACCGTGCGGCTGCAGTTCCATGAAGACTTCACGCTGTGGAATGCCGTGCCCCTGGTCAGCTATTTTGCCCAGCTGGGTATCAGCCATATCTATGCCTCGCCGCTGCTGGCGGCAAGCACCGGCTCCCGCCACGGCTACGATGTGGTAGACCCGACCCGTGTGAACCCGGAGCTGGGAGGCGAAGAAGGCCTGCAGCGACTGGTCACCGAACTCAGGCGACACAGTATGGGACTGATTCTGGATGTGGTCTCCAATCACATGGCTGTGGGCGGCCACCAGAACCCCTGGTGGCTGTCTGTCATGGAGTGGGGCCAGGCCAGCCCCTTCGCACGCTGCTTTGATATCGACTGGCAGCGCGCAGATCCGTTGCTGTACGGTAAAGTACTCGTCCCGTTTCTGGGGCGTGGTTACGGCGACGCGCTGGCGAAGGGCGAAATCGCGCTGCATTTCAACAGCAAAAACGGGCGTCTGTACGTGGCTCACCACGATCATCATCTGCCATTGTATCCGCCCTCTTACGCTGAGGTGCTCGCTCTCTCCGCCAACACTCATTTGTGCGACATGGCACAGGAATTTGCTCAACTGCGCGATAGCAACGACCCGATCGCCAGCGCTCGCCGCCTGCAATCGGCACTCGCCGGACTGTGCGAGACCAGCTATACGCGCGCCAGTCTCATGGCGTGCCTGGCCGCCTTCGACGTGGACGCCGAAGAAGGGCCAACCCGGCTGCATCGACTGCTCGAGCGTCAGCATTTCCGGCTGGCAAGCTGGCGTACGGCCGCTGACGATATCAACTGGCGCCGGTTCTTTGACATCAATGAGCTTGGCGGCCTGCGTGTGGAGGATGCGCAGGTGTTTGAAGTGACCCATGCCAAGACGTTTGAGCTCGTCCGACGCGGCTGGGTTGACGGATTGCGCATCGACCACATTGATGGGCTGGCCCAACCACGGATGTATTGCCGCAAACTGCGCCGGCGCCTCGCGCAGATGACCGGTACCGGCAGTTTTCCGATCTACGTGGAGAAAATTCTGGCTGACAGCGAACAGCTGCCCGATGACTGGCAGGTAGACGGCAGCACCGGTTATGAATTCATGAATCAGGTGTCACTGTTACAGCATGCACCTGAGGGCGAAGCGCCGCTGCGCACGTGGTGGAACTCGGTCAGTGGTCGCCCGGCTGACTTTCGGTCGGAACTGTATCCAGCGCGCAAATTGCTGTTGGCCACGTCACTGGCGGCAGACCTGAGCTATGTTGCGCGTGGTCTGCTGCAGATTGCCCGCGCTGACCTGCGCACCCGGGATATGACGCTGGGATCGATAAGCAGGGCATTGACCGAGCTGGTCGCCCACTTTCCGGTATACCGGACCTATGTCGGTGCCTGCGGGCGCAACGCGGAGGATGAACGGTTTTTTGATTTTGCGCTTGATGCCGCCAGCCGGACGCTTGGGCAGGCAGATTGGCCAGCGCTGTCGAGCCTTAACCGCTGGCTGGGCGCAGACGCACTGAGGGACATCCCTGTGGGACTCGACCGGCAACTTCGCCGTCAGGTACTTAGCAGATTTCAGCAACTCACCGCACCTGCAGCGGCCAAAGCGGTGGAAGACACCGCCTTTTATCGCGCCGGTGTACTGCTGTCACGCTATGACGTGGGTTTTGATGCGGAAAATTTCAGCGCCCCCGTTGCTGACTTCCATCAGCAATGCCAGCAGCGCGCCCGACAGTTTCCATATACGCTGCTGACCACTGCAACGCACGACAGCAAACGCGGCGAAGACGTCCGCGCCCGGCTGGCGGTGCTGAGCGAACGTGCGCCGTGGTTTGTCGAACAATGCCAGCACTGGCTGGCGCTGGCGTCACCGCTGCGCCGCAAGCTTTATGACGGCGTGGCGCCCTCGCCGGGCGACGAGGTCATTGCCTACCAGACCTTACTGGGCAGCTGGCCACTCGAACTTAATGATGTCGACGACGGTCAGTCGCCGGCCATCCAGGCCTATCTGCAACGATTGCTGGAGTGGCAGCAGAAAGCGTTGCGCGAGGCCAAATTGCGCAGCAGCTGGCACGCCGTCAACCGGGATTACGAACGGGCCTGCGCAGAGTTTCTGACGCGGTTGCTGAGCGCCCCGGAAGGCAGGGAGCTGCGTACTTCAGTGGCTGCGGCGGTGGCCTCGATTGCTCCGGGCGGCGCGCTCAACAGCCTGACCCAAACCATGCTACGCATGACCACGCCCGGTGTGCCCGACCTGTATCAGGGCAACGAATTCTGGGATTTCAATCTGGTTGATCCGGACAACCGTCGCCCGGTGGATTTCGCTGTCCGCGGGCAGGCGCTGCAGCAAACCGCACGCATCGAGAATCTGTTGGAGACCTGGCACAACGGCCATATCAAGCAGCGCCTGATACAACTGGTCCTGGAGGTGCGTAACGCCCACCCTGCGCTGTTCCTGCATGGCAGCTATGTGCCCCTGCAGGTGCAGGGCAAGCACGCGGCGCGGATCATCGCCTTTGCCCGCAAGCTTGGCAACACCCAGGCCATTGTCGTGGCGCCCATACACTGCGCGCCGCTGACGCAGCACCACCGGCCCATGGTGAATCCGGAAACCTGGCGCGATACCCGGGTTGTCTTGCCGGATACCCTGCACACGGACGCTTTGCACAGCGTCATGACACCACAACTGTTTCACCCTTCTCACTCGGCTTCCGGGACCGTCGCCGTTTCAGAGGTGCTCGGCCGGTCACCGGTTAACCTGTTGCTATCTGCACCGCCACCCAATCGGGAGATGTCATTATGAACAAGGATCAGCAAAATCGCATCAGTGCGCTCGCCTATCAGATCTGGGAGGCTGAAGGCCACCCGCACGGACAGCACGAGCGTCACTGGCAAATGGCCGAAAAACTCGCTTCCGACGAAGCTGGGGCGGAACCACCGGCAGCGCCGGCCAGGCGCAAAACCCGCAGCAAACCAAGCGCCAGCCCGAGCACAAAACCGGGCACGAAACCAGCCACTAAACCCGGCACCAGGCCCGCTACCAAGCCCAGCGCCAAACCCGACGCTGAACCCGGCACACGGCCCACCGCCTCGCGCAGCAAACGCCCGGTCAATAACAGCGTGCCGTCCACGCGCGCGACACCGGCAGGAACACGCAACAAATGAGCACCAGCGCCCGCCATACACGACACCGCTCCAGGGTCTCCGAGGGCAAGCCATTTCCATTGGGCGCAACCTGGGACGGGCTGGGTGTCAATTTTGCATTGTTCTCGGCCCATGCCACCAAGGTCGAGCTGTGCCTGTTCGACGCCAGTGGCGAGATTGAACTCGAGCGCATTGCCTTGCCCGAATATACTGATGAGATCTGGCACGGTTACCTGCCCGATGCCCACCCAAACATGCTCTATGGCTACCGGGTGTATGGGCCGTATGAGCCGGATGCCGGCCACCGCTTCAATCCCAACAAGCTGCTGATAGACCCCTACACCAAACAGCTGTCCGGTCAGCTGCGGCACTGCCCGGAACTGTTCGGGTATACCCTGGGTCATCCCGACGGGGATCTGAGCTTTGATGAACGGGACAGCGCGCCGTTTATGCCCAAGTGCAAAGTGATCGACCCGGCATTTACCTGGGGCGAACAGAAACGGCTGCGGGTGCCCTGGGCCGATACCATCATTTACGAGGCACACCTCAAAGGTATCAGTATGCGTCACCCCGCCGTGCCGGACGCATTGCGCGGCACCTGTGCGGGCATGATGCACAGCGAACTGCTGGAGCATATCCGGTCGCTGGGGGTGACCAGTGTAGAGCTGTTGCCCGTACACGCCTTCGTGCATGAAGCGCATCTGGCCGACAAAGGCCTGAGCAACTACTGGGGTTACAACAGCATCGCCTTTTTCGCCCCCCATGAGCCCTACCTGGCCACCGGCAAGCTGGGCGAGTTCAAGGAAATGGTGGCACATCTGCACCACATGGGTCTGGAGGTCATCCTCGACGTGGTCTACAACCATACGGCAGAGGGCAATGAGTTGGGCCCGACGCTGTCCATGCGCGGCATAGACAATTCCACCTACTATCGGTTGCAGGCGGACAATCCACGTTATTACGTCAATGACTCGGGCACCGGCAATACCCTCGATCTGGCCCACCCCTGTGTGCTGAAAATGGTCACCGACTCTCTGCGCTACTGGGCCGACGAGATGCAGGTAGATGGTTTCCGCTTTGACCTGGCCACCATTCTGGCCCGCCACCAGGACGGCTACGATGAACGTCATGGCTTTCTGGTGTCCTGTCGGCAGGACCCGCTGCTGAGCAAGGTCAAACTGATTGCCGAGCCCTGGGACTGCGGCCCCGGCGGCTATCAGGTCGGTGGTTTCCCGCCCGGCTGGGCCGAATGGAATGATCTGTTCCGTGATGATGTGCGCGCCTTCTGGCGAGGTGACGAAGGCAGGGTGCCTGCGCTGGCCCGGCGGCTGACCGCGTCAGGTGACCATTTTAATCAGCGCGGACGCCGCCCCAACGCATCGGTGAACTTTGTGACCGCCCACGATGGTTTTACCTTGCGCGATATCGTGACCTACAACGATAAACACAACGAAGACAACGGCGAGGATAACCAGGACGGTCACGATCACAATCTTTCCTGGAATCACGGCCATGAAGGCGTGACCGACAACGGCGACATCCGCGAGCTGCGAATGCGCCAGATGCGCAACTTCATTGCGACACTGTTCTTTTCGCAAGGCACACCGATGCTACCGGCCGGTGACGAATTCGGTCGCACGCAACGAGGCAACAACAATGTGTATTGCCAGGACAATGAACTGGGCTGGATAGACTGGAATCTGGATGATGAAGGCAAAAGCCTGCTGGCCTTCACCCGGCAGGTGATCGATATTCGTCGACGTTACCCGATCCTGCGCCGCCACCGCTTTCTGGTGGGCTCGTTCAATGAAGAGCTGGGCGTCAAGGATGTTACCTGGCTGGACGCCTCGGGCGCGGAGATGACCGAAGACAACTGGCACGATCCGCAGCAACGCTGTCTGGGTATGTTGCTGGACGGCCACGCGCAGCCCACCGGCGTACGCCGCAGCGGCGAAGACACATCACTGCTGCTGGTGGTCAACGCCGACCATGAACCGGTGAAATTTGTCCTGCCGCAGACCAATGAACGAGGTCGCTGGCAGATCCTCATCGATACCGGCAAGCCCCTGTCAGGTACCCGATCAGCCACGGCATCACGGACCGATATCACTGTCGGCGGCAGAACCCTGATGCTGTTTGAGTTTCAGCGCAGCAGCGGGTGAATTGCATACAACCGTCACTGCTAAACGACCAAGGAGGTTCAACAATGAAAGCCGTTGTATTTCACGATCGCGAAGACATCCGCCTGGATGACGTACCCGATCCGCACATAGAACACGCCAGCGATGCCATCATCCGGGTAACCACTTCGGCCATCTGCGGCACCGACCTGCATTTTGTGCGTGGCACTGTGGAAGGCATGAAACCGGGTACGATTCTTGGCCATGAAGCCGTAGGCGTGGTGGAAGAGCTGGGTGAGGACGTGCGCAACCTCAGGATCGGCGACCGTGTGGTCGTGGCCTCTACCATCGCCTGCGGCAACTGTTCCTATTGTCGCGCCAGTTACTACTCCCAGTGTGACAATGCCAACCCGAACGGCAAGGAGGCAGGCACCGCCTTTTATGGCGGACCGACCTTTACCGGCCCGTTTGCCGGGCTGCAGGCGGAAAAAGCGCGCATCCCTTTTGCCCACGTCGGGCTGGTCAAGTTGCCCGATGACGTCTCTGACGAGCAGGCCATCATGCTCTCCGATATCTTCCCGACCGGCTACTTCGGGGCCGAGCAGGCGGAAGTCAGCGAAGGCGACACGGTCGCAGTTTTTGGCTGTGGCCCGGTCGGGCAGTTTGCCATTGCCAGCGCGAAACTGATGGGTGCGAGCAGAGTGTTTGCCATTGACCGGTTTGCCGATCGTCTCGCCACTGCCCAGCGTCAGGGCGCGGAAATCATCAATTTTGACCAGGAAGACCCGGTGGCGGCGATCAAGCGCCTGACCGGCGGCATTGGTGTCGATCGGGCCATTGACGCCGTTGGTGTTGATGCTGAATGCCCGCATCCGCAAGATCGTCCGTCCGAATCAACGCCCGGAGCAAACTGGCAACCGGGTGACAAGCCTACGCAGGCCTTGCAGTGGGCGGTTGAGGCATTGGCCAAGGCCGGGTCGCTGGCCATCATCGGTGTGTATCCGCCAGGCACGCGGGACTTCCCGATAGGCATGGCAATGAACAAGAACCTGACCATGAAGATGGGCAACTGCCCGCATCGTCGTTATATCCCGTGGCTGATCGAATTGACCCAGAGCGGACGCATAGACCCGACAAAGATCCTGTCCCATGATCAGCCGCTGAGTAATGCAATTGACGCCTTCAAGGCCTTTGATCGCCGCGAGAGAGGCTGGATCAAGGTTGCGCTCAGCGCGGAGTCAAGCCATGAGCAGGAAAAAATAGACGAAGCGGTCGACGAATCGTTTCCGGCCAGTGATCCCCCGTCAACATCAATACCCTGACCGGCCATCGGCTAACACAACACATGAGGAGGAAAGAAGCATCAAGGAAAACAAAGACGGCTCGGCAGTCCCTATTGGCGAGCGGGTTGATGCCGCCCCAACGGTAACCTCGTTTCGCCTGATGACCGCCAATGTACATAAGGGGTTCACGTTTTTTAATCGCCGGTTCATATTGCCGGAACTGCGCGCAGCTGTCACACAGCTGTCGACGGATGTGGTGTGCCTGCAGGAAGTGCTGGGTGTTCACAGACGCCATGAACAGCGTTATCACGATTGGCCGGCCGCACCACAATACGAGTACCTGGCAGACACCATGTGGCCACAGTTTGCCTATGGCCGCAACGCGGTGTACCCCGATGGGGATCACGGCAATGCACTGATGTCCAAGTTCCCGATCATTCATCACCAGAATCTTGATGTCACCATCGGCGGTACGGAGGAGCGCGGGCTGTTGTATTGCGTACTGGACGTCCCGCGTCAGAAGGAAGTTCACGCCGTTTGCGTACATCTGGGGCTGCGTGAAAGCCATCGACGCCAGCAGCTGCATCTGCTCGGCGCGCTGCTCGAATCACTGCCACCGACGGAACCGGTGGTGGTGGCCGGCGATTTTAACGACTGGCGCGGCAAAGCCACGGCCATTCTTGAACAGTGGGGTTTGCGTGAAGCGTTTGTTGAAGCCTATGGCATGCCGGCAAAAACCTTTCCCGCTCGCTGGCCCTTGCTCAGACTGGACCGTGTTTACGTGCGCAATGCACGGACGCATGCGCCCAGCGTGTTGTACCGTAAACCATGGTCTCATCTGTCAGACCATGCACCATTGGTTGTGGAGATACATCTATGAAATTTTCCTGGCAGGAAGGTAACCAGGTTGAACTGCTGATCAATGGCGAGGAATATTACCCTCGTGTTTTTGACTGCATTCGTAATGCTAAAAAGGAAGTATTGCTGGAAACGTTTATCATTTTTGACGACAGCGTCGGCAATCGGCTCAAGGCGGCGTTGCTGGAAGCTGCCAGACGCGGCGTTCGTATCGAAATCATCGTCGACGGGTATGGCACTGCCGACCTGCCGGAGGAGTACATCAACGAGCTTGCCGATGTGGGTGTGCATATCCGCATGTTTGACCCCAAACCCCGCCTGCTGGGGATGCGCACCAATGTCTTCCGGCGGCTGCATCGCAAGATTGTGGTGGTTGACGGGGAGATCGCGTTTATCGGCGGTATCAACTTCAGCGATGAACACATGCGGGACTTTGGCGAGATGTCGAAACAGGATTATGCGCTGGAGATCCGCGGGCCCGTGGTAGACGACGCGCGGCGCTCCAGCATGGCCATCCTTCAGGACTGGGCGCATGTGACCGACCTGCCGCAGATCAGACGCGCGGAGACATCGGCCGGCTCGGCAAAAGCACTGCTGGCCATCAGAAACAACAACGGAAACCGGGATGATATCGAGAAGCAGTATCTGCAGGCACTGCGCGCGGCCAAACCTGTCTCTTATACACATCTGACGCTGCCGACGATCTACTCTGTGTAG
>OLID01000201.1_pt1 | contig 33050 bp, 29 predicted proteins | sample 1609361 | NCBI WGS metagenome assembly OLID01 (sample SAMN05416778, study PRJEB24817) | seawater metagenome | isolation source: Sea water | place: Canada:Atlantic | collected 2013-07
CGAGATTTCTGCCTGTCTCGTGGGCTCGGAGATGTGTATAAGAGACAGGGTTTTGAGTACGTGGCAGTACAACTGTGACAAGCTGTCGTCGAGTGTGGCAGAAAGCCTTTCGCGCGACAATATTTGTAATTAAATTACATGACAGGGCAAATAATACCTTTCGGGAGGCTACAATTCAAGTCCCGTTAGTTGTTCTTGTAGTTAAACTACAAGAATTGTCAAAGCCACCGCGATCACCCAGACGATCTGGCTGCGCAGCACCAGGTCACGCAGGGCCTCCAGGCGCCATACGGCCTGTACGCTGTATTCCGCCTCGCGAATATCAGCCTCGGGCCTACCAATTGCCGAGCTGGCGCAGTCATTCAGTAGCGCCATATTGCTGCCCGGCGCCAGTTTATCGAACAACCGCTCGCGAAAACGGTGAAACGTCGCTACAAAATCGCCAGCCAGCGCAAACGCCAGTGCCAGCAGACGCGCCGGCAGCCATTCGGTCAGCGACAGAATGCGCTGCCACGCCCGGTCGTCGGCTCTGTCTTCCAGCAGCACATCGGCATCAAGCATCTGCTGCAACAGAAAATACAGCAAGGCGCCCAGCGGACCGAGCACGATGTACCAGAACAGAACCGCAAACAGGCGGCGCAGGCTGACCATCAGCACATAATCAAGAAACTGCTGGTGCATGATTGCGTAACCATCGACACGCGTATGAAAGGCATCCGGCGCCAGCTCAGCGGTTCCCAGATACGCCGCTTCGTAGTTGCCATTGCGCCAGCAGGCAAGGTAATCATCAATCAACGCCACCAGATTGAACCTTGGGAGACAGTACACCAGGATCACCACATGCAGCCCCAGAGACAACAGGCCTAAAAACTGTCCCTCCGCCAGCCACAGCAACAGTGCAGGGGGTATGATCGGCAACAGGATTGCCAGCATCGGCAGGGTACCAGACCAATTGCGCATGAACGCGGGCAGGCGGTGGGCATGACTTATCAACCAGGCCTGCCAGGCATCAAACCAGCCATCAACAGGCAGTCGACGCTCGCGGCGCCAGTAGTGATTGATCAGCAAGCAGGTGATCACGGTAAGAAAGATCATGTTATGGCCTTTTTGTACCGGCGCCAGTCAAAACAGGGGCCGGGATCAGTCTTGCGGTCAGGGGCGATATCACTGTGGCCGACAATACGCGCCAGCGTGATGGCCGGATAGACCTCCTGGAGGTGACGGGTAAGCGCGGTCAGACATTGATACTGGGCGTCGGTAAACGGCTCATCGTCACAACCCTCCAGCTCAATACCGATGGAAAAATCATTGCATTGCTGCCGTCCGTCGAAACAGGACTGTCCCGCGTGCCAGGCCTTTTTATCGAACGCAACATATTGAGTGAGCTGACCATGGCGGTCAATCAGCGCATGCGCGGACACCCGCAAATCGGCGATATCTCGGAAGTAAGGGTGCGCAGCAGGATCCAGCTGATTGCAAAACAGATCGTCGATCCAGCTGCCGCCGTACTGCCCCGGCGGCAAACTGATATTGTGGATGACCAGCAGATCAATCTGCGTGCCTGCTGGCCGCTCGCTGAAATTGGGCGACATCACGTTCCTGACGTTTTGCAGATCCCGGTGCAGGCCGCTATGGCGCCCGTTTTGCAACCAGTGCTCGCGGTTCAAGCAGGTGTCCTCTGTGATGTGCTAAAGTCGATACTGAGTATAACACCGAAGCCAGTGTCTATGAGCGATAACCATGAGCAAAAGCCGGGCCGTCACGCCGGTCTTGGAATGCTGATCATCAGCTTTGCGCTGGGCCTGGGTCTGCTGACCCTGTTTTTTGATGACATGCTGGGGCGCCAGTTTAATCCCAACCAGCGGCCGAGCACGCAGGCACTGCAGGACGGCGGCCTTGAACTGGTGCTGCAACGTAATCGTCAAGGACACTATGTGATGAGCGGAGACATCAGCGGCGAGCCGGCAACATTCCTCCTGGACACCGGCGCCACCGATGTCGTGATCCCCGCAGGGCTTGCCGACAGCGCGGGCCTGCAACCCGGCCAGGCGATGCGGGCGATGACAGCAAACGGTCTGGTGACAGTCTACACCACTACCATCCCCGTGCTTCATCTCGGTGAGATCACGCTGTATGATGTGCGCGCCAGCATCAACCCGGCCATGCAGGGTGACACCGTCCTGCTCGGTATGAGCGCCCTGCGTCATGTCGAATTCACCCAGCGGGCGGGCACGCTCATCCTGCGCATGGTGCCGTAAGCCTGTAAGCTGGCAGCTAACCCGACCAATACATCATTACTCACAGTGAAGTCCGTCATGAGCACAAACCCGCCCCTCCCCGACGATCTGAAGCTGATCGTCAGCCAGGCACTGACTGAAGACATAGGCAGCGGGGACATAACCGCATCACTGATTGACAGTGATGCTACCGCGCATGCCAGCATCATCTGTCGTGAAGACGCCGTTCTGTGTGGTCAGCCCTGGGCGGAAGAGGTCCTTCATCAACTCGGCGTCAGTGCTGTCAACCTGGAGTGGCTGCTTGCTGAAGGCAGCGATATCGTAGCTAACCAGAGTATTGCCCGTTTCACGGGACCCGCCCGTACCCTGCTGAGCGCTGAACGCTGCATGCTCAACTTTCTGCAAACCCTGTCAGGCACAGCCACACTGAGCCGGGCTTACGCCCGTCTGGTTGCACATACTTCATGTCAGTTGCTGGATACCCGGAAAACCATTCCGGGATTACGGACGGCACAGAAATACGCAGTTGCCATCGGCGGCTGCGGCAACCATCGCATGGGCCTGTACGACGCTTTCCTGATCAAGGAGAATCACATCAGTGCCTGCGGTTCCATCAGCCGTGCCGTCAACAAGGCGAGAGTCCTGGCCCCAGGCAAACCTGTGGAGGTGGAAGTGGAATCCTTCGCAGAGCTTGGCGAGGCATTGGATGCCCGTGCCGATATCATCATGCTCGACAACTTCAGCATTGCCGATATGCGCGAAGCTGTGCAGCGTAATATTGACCGGGGTGAAGGCCGCAGTAGGCTGGAGGCTTCCGGCGGTATCACCCGGCAACGCCTGGTAGAAATTGCCGAAACCGGTGTTGACTACATATCGATTGGTGCGCTGACCAAGGACGTGAAAGCCATTGACCTTTCCATGCGCTTTGATCGCCTCAAATAGCTGGCTGGCCAGGCACAAAAAAGGCGAGCCCGGGCTCGCCTTTTTTGTGCCTTACTGTTTACGCCAGACTGTTGCCTGGCGGCAACAGTACAGATCAGTCCTTGGGCGGCACAATATTGACCGTGTGCATGGTGCCACTGGCGTAGTCCAGCGGTGCATCACCTGCCGGGTAGCCGGTCAGCTGCAGAATGTGCGCAAGAATCGCCTCATACTCTGCGTCCATCAGGGAACCGGGCATGTCTGCTGGCATGGTAACCAGAATTTCTTCAAACAGATAAGCCAGTGGCTGATTATTGCGGTTGGACAGGGTGCCACGATAAAAGTCAGCATTGTGGCACGCTGAGCAGCGCTGCTCGAACAGTGGCTGGCCAGCCTCGGCCTGCTCTGTTGTGTAAACACCATCTTCGATGGTCTTTTGCTGTGCCGCGGCACTGCAAGCCACAACGACAGACACTGCAGCGGATATCATGGACAATCTGAATTTATTCATACGCTTTCACTCCGACACCTTCTGGCGCCCACAACTGTTAATCAGATACTGCTTCCAAGCCCTGTTTCAATCTACAGTGTCAGGATAGAGCAGCCCGCCTGAATGCTGGCTTAACGGTATCTGCATCTGTTCAAGTGGCGCTAATGTATCAAAAAACCTCAGCACAAACCACTGGCCAGACATCCGGAGTCCGCATCTTCCGACCAGATCACCGATCCGCCACTCACTTCGCCATTAAGGATATAGGTGTCTGTGGTCGAGATTCCGGCGTAATCGCCGGTAGGTGTTACGGTTACCTGAAAGACATCATCGGCCAGGGTTATCGCCACCGAGTCGACCTCGGCAGAGGCGGACCAGCCCGGCTGAGCTGCGAGACTGCCGCAATTATCAATCCCTCGTGACTGAACACAGAGGTCGACGGCAGTCCTGGCCGGTGTCGCTGCAGTCACCAGCTCGGCGAATTTGGCTCTGGCAGCATAGCCCTGGTAGGCCGGCAGAGCCATCGATGCCAGGATTCCGATGATGGCCACGACCATCATCAGTTCAATCAGTGTGAAACCATGGTCATGTGGCATAGCCACCGACGACTTGCTGTTCATCATGTTGCGTCCTCCCTGGACTGAAGCGGGCACCCTGCCCTGTTAACTGCAGGTGTCGATCAGGCGCCGCCTCGCACAGAACGCCATGTGTCTCCTCCTGCCCCCAATGTTTATAGCAGACGACCTTGCCAGCTGCTATATAACTTCCACAGCCTTCCAGGGAGTTGTACTCATGTTGCCACAGGGACTGGCAAAAACGCTGATCGAATCCGGTCTGCTGCTGGCTGAGCAGGCCGAATCCGTGCTGGCGATGGCCCAGCAGGAAAGTATTCCGTTTGTCACCTTGCTGATACGGCAAGGCATCACCGACAGTTGCCGCCTGGCGGCGACCATTGCTGACAGCTTCGGCTACCCCCTGCTGGACCTGGACGCCATTGATGCCAGCGCCTGTACCTGCGACGACCTGGACCGCAACTTACTCCAGAAATACCGGCTACTACCGTTGTTTTGGCCCTCCCCGCCAACGCAGGACTCTCCGGACTCACCGCTGACCGTTGTTTTTGCCGATCCGGTCAGTCTTCAGGCCCTTGATGACATCCGTATCGACACCGGGCGACCGGTCGAAGCTGTGGTCGCCGATGGCGCCAGGCTATGGCAATTGCTCGATGGCATGCTGGCGGAAACGACGGCACAATCCCCGCCCGGCAATACGTCCATGCACTCCGCCCTGAAGGCAATCGATACCACTGACGCAAAGCACAGCGATCGCCACGGATTGACTGCGGCAACACCTGTCAGCCATGACAAGGCAGACGATGCTCCGCTGGTGCAATTTGTCGACGAAATTCTGCGAGACGCAATGCAATTGAATGCCTCAGACATTCACATAGAACCGTTCGAGGAGGTCGTGCGTATCCGCTGTCGTGTCGATGGCTGCCTGCGTGAAATCAGCTGTCCGCCAGCCACACTGGCGCCACGTGTCATATCCCGTATCAAAGTGATGGCCGACATGGATATCAGTGAGCGGCGCCTGCCACAGGATGGCAGGATGAGAATGCCGGCGGTCCCGACCGTTCGCCAGGGCGGTGCTCACATCAGTCATCAATATGTCGACTTCCGGGTCAGCAGCATGCCAACGCTATGGGGCGAGAAAATCGTTCTGCGGCTCCTCGACAGCGCTGTCACCCGCAAGACCCTGGATGATCTGGGTTATGCGACTGAACAGCGCGCGCGATATCACGATGCGCTACAAAAGAATCACGGACTGATTCTGGTTACTGGCCCTACCGGCAGCGGTAAAACAGTGTCACTGTACGCCGGACTTGGTCTGCTCAACACACTGGCACGCAATATCTCGACAGTGGAAGATCCAGTGGAAATGCAGATGTACGGCGTCAACCAGTTGGCCGTTAACAGGCGCACCGGGCTTGATTTTGCTTCTGCACTGAAAGCGTTTATGCGCCAGGATCCCGACGTCATCATGGTCGGGGAAATCCGTGACCGGGAGACAGCTGACATTGCAGTCAAGGCGGCGCAGACGGGCCATCTGGTGTTATCAACGCTGCACACCAATAGCGCCGCAGGCAGCATCACTCGTCTGCTGAATATGGGAGTGCCTGCCTACAACCTGTGTGGTTCGCTGAGCCTGGTCATAGCGCAACGGCTGGTCCGCAGGCTATGCACCAGCTGCAAAGTGGCGGGCAATGAAAGCCAGGCCCGGTTGCGTGCCGCTGGTATGTCTGCCGCTCAGGCGAGTCGCGCGCGGGTATATCTGCCAGTCGGATGCCCTCGCTGCCACCAGGGATACCGTGGGCGAGTATGTGTCGCCGAAATTCTACCCATGTCAGCAGAACTCAATACGCTGATATTGAACGGAGCCACCACCGCTGACATCAGCGCGGCGGCCGCCGCCAGAGGGCTGACGTCGCTGCGTGACGCGGCGCTTGCCCGCGTAGCGGACGGCGACATCACACTGGCGGATGCCGACAGGCTGAACCTGTGAAGCGCACCGATCCAGTTTACCACTGGCACGGCATCGACCGGCATGGCCAACGCCATCGTGGCCACATGCAGTCTGCCAATGCCACGCAGGTACGGCTGAAGCTGCATCAACAGAAAATTCGTGCTACACGTGTAACTCGCGCGGCATCATCTCGCACTGCCAGCACACACCGGCAGCATGAATCGGGGCCAGCGATTGGCGCTCAGGAGTTAAGCCTGTTCACGCAACAGACAGCCAATCTGATCAAGGCGGGACTACCTCTGCTACAGGCGCTGGATATTGTGGCCGCCGGCAGCGAGCACCCGCGCGTTCGCCAGTTATTGTCAACTCTGCAGAACAGGGTAGCCAGCGGCGGTAGCTTCAGCGAGGCGCTCGCCGAACATCCAAAACATTTTGACCAACTGTTCATCAGCCTGATCGGTATAGGCGAGCAGTCCGGCACTGTTGACAAGGCACTGGCGCGTGTTGCCAGCTGCCAACAACGCGATGCGGCCATTATCAGGCAGGTCAAAAAAGCTCTCACCTATCCTCTGGCGGTGCTGGCTACCGCTGTTCTGGTCACGGCCGTGCTATTGGTCAAAGTGGTACCCCAGTTTGCCGCCACATTTGCCGATCTGGGGGCGCCCCTGCCAACGTTAACGCAAACAGTCGTAAATCTGTCAGACCTCGTCATTCGTCAGGGCTGGCTGTGGCTGGCCACTACTGTTGCCACCGTGTTTTGCTGTTGCCAGGTGATAAAACACAAAACCGGGGCGCGTCTGCTCTATCATCGTCTTCTGCTGCGACTGCCTGTGGTGGGCATACTGGTGCGTGACGCCTCCCTGTCAAGAATCTGTCGGACGCTGGCCACCACGATGGGCGCCGGCCTGACCATTGTCGACGCGCTGCGATTGAGTGCCACTGCTGCCGGCAATCTGTTCTACCGGCAAGTATGTCTCGATATTCTGGCAGATGTGGAACAGGGGCAGTCTCTGGGCTTCTCCATTCGCAAGACCGGCTCGTTTCCGGTTATGATTACGCAATTGACCCATGCTGGCGAGCAATCCGGCACACTGGACACCATGCTGGAGCGCTGCGCCGACCACTACGAACACAGCGTCAACGAGCTTCTGGAAGGGCTTACGGGCATGCTGGAACCCATGATAATGGCAGCCCTGGGTCTGCTGGTGGGCGGACTGATGGTTGCCATGTACCTGCCGATCTTTCGCCTGGGCGCCGCTCTCTAGCATTGTCCCCGGCGCAACTATAATTTTTATAACAGGAATATTTGATGGCGACAATCGTGGAACTGATGCAGGCATCCCTGCCGCTTACCATCGCGCTGGCAGGGCTTCTGGGCTTGCTGGTGGGCAGTTTTCTGAACGTCGTCATCTATCGTCTGCCCCTGATGCTGCAGCGCGAATGGCGAAACCAGTGCCTGGAGTATCTGCAGGTTGATGCCAAAAAGACCAGGATTGCCGACCCGGCGGCCGGTCACGCTACGTTTAACCTCTTGAAACCCGACTCCCATTGTCCGGTTTGTCATAAACCGGTCAGGCCGTGGCAGAATATTCCGGTGCTCAGCTATCTGATATTACGTGGTCGCTGCAGCCAGTGTCAGACCAGAATACACTGGCGTTACCCTGTGGTGGAAATGGTCACCGCTTTGCTGTCGGCGCTGGTTGCCTGGCATTTTGGCGCAACCTGGGCCTGTGCCGCCGCCCTGGTGTTTACCTGGGGTCTGGTTAGTCTGACCGTCATTGATATTGATCATCAGTTGCTGCCCGACAATATTACCCTGCCGCTGCTGTGGCTGGGGCTTATACTCAGCGTCTCGGGACATGGCACCGGCGTATCGCCGGCTGATGCACTGATTGGCGCCAGCGCAGGCTATATGAGCCTGTGGAGCATTTACTGGGTATTCAAACTGCTGACCGGTCGCGAAGGCATGGGCTATGGCGACTTCAAATTGCTGGCAGCTATCGGTGCCTGGCTGGGCTGGCAGCAACTGTTGACGGTGGTCATCCTGTCCTCACTCACCGGTGCCATCATCGGCATTGCACTGGCAGTAATGGCCGGTCGTGACAAGAACATCCCGATGTCATTCGGTCCCTACCTGGCAATCGCCGGCTTTATCGCGCTGATATGGGGCGATGCCATCGGTAATACGTACTTCTCCATGCTGGTGATGCAACCATGACAGATCGCCAGGCGTTGATCATCGGCATTACCGGCGGCATTGGTAGCGGCAAAACAGCAGCCACTGATGCCTTTGCGGCGCTGGGCATCACCGTCGTCGACGCAGACCTGGTCGCGCGCGAGGTGGTGAAACCCGGTCAGCCGGCACTGGCAGCCATTGCTGCGAACTTTGGTCAGCAAATCCTGCTGCCCGACGGCAACCTTGATCGCAAGGCCTTGCGCGAAACCATTTTCCGCGAACCGGCAGCCAAACAGTGGCTGGAAGACTTGCTGCACCCGCTTATACGCCAGGAGATACTGTCCCGTCTGCAGCACAGCAACTCACCGTACACCTTGCTGTCCTCGCCACTGTTGCTGGAGACCGACCAGCAAACGCTGTGTCAACGCGTGCTGGTCATTGATGCGCCAGAGTCTCTGCAACTGGCGCGCACGATGGCACGTGACAACAGCACTGTGGAGACCACCAGGGCCATCATGGCCAGCCAGCTTGATCGTCAGCAGCGGCTGGCCCGGGCCGACGATGTCATAGTCAATGATGGTGACCTGCTCGCCCTTCACGATGCTGTAGAAAAAATGCACCAGACCTATCTTGACCTGAGTAAGCGAACTGCCCCTTATGAGTGAACGTGTACTAAAAGTAAACTGCCCGACCTGCAAGGAAATCGTAACCTGGAGCGATAAGAATGCGTTCCGGCCATTCTGTTCCGAGCGCTGCAAGCTGATAGATTTTGGCGAATGGGCCAGCGAGAGACACAGCATCGCCGGTGAGCCGGTAGATCCTGAGGAGTTTCCCCAGCTTGGTGGTGGCCGGCAGTCTGATGACTGAGCTCCGTCCCGACAAACGCATCCATGTGGCGGTCGGTGTCATTCTGGATGAACGTGGTCACGTGCTGGTCGCCAGGCGCGCTGAACAACAACACCTGGGAGGCCTGTGGGAATTCCCCGGCGGCAAGCTGGAGCCCGGTGAAAACGTGCAACAGGCACTTTACCGTGAACTGAAAGAAGAACTGGCAATAGAGGTGCAACAGTCACAGCCCCTGTGCCAGATCGAACACAATTACCCGGAAAAATCGGTGCTGCTGGATGTGTGGATCGTAAACCGCTTTATCGGGGAGCCAACCGGCGTTGAGAAACAGCCGCTGAGATGGCTGCCACCCGCGCAACTTGACCCGGCACTGTTCCCCCCTGCCAACCGGCTGATCATCCGTCGTCTGCAATTACGCGACCAGTTTGCCATCATCAACCTGCCGGGCTCGTCACCGCCGGGCTCTACAACGCCGGGCTGGTCACCGCCGGGCTGGTCACAAGACTCAGCGTGGGTGCCTCACGATGCATTGGTGAGACTGCGCTGCCAGCACAAGGATCGGTATGATGATTATCTTGCCGCAGCGCGAACGGCATTGCCTGCGCTGGTGGCCTCTACGGCCGGTGTCATTGTTGATCTGTCGCCTGCACATGTCGCGACTGACTGCCTCGTTCGCCAGGATGTATACGCCCTTGACGGCTTCAAAGGCCTGCATGCCCACAGCGGCCTGCTGCAGACAATGACGGTCAGGCCGGTGCCGGATCATTTGCTGTTCGGCGTTTCCTGCCACACCCGGGAGGAGCTGGCGCTGGCGCTGGCGCTTGATGCAGACTACGCGCTACTGTCTCCGGTAAAAAGTACGCCTACCCACCCGGACGGCTCACCGCTGGGCTGGGACGAATTCGAAACCCTGACCGCGGCAAGCCCGGTACCGGTTTATGCTCTGGGTGGCATGATGGCCACCGACCTGGCGAACGCCAGGGCAAGGGGCGGCAGAGGCATCGCCGGCATCAGCCTGTTCAGCTCCGGTACGATGCGTTAATCCGCACGTATTCCTCCGACAGATCGGCCGTCCACACCTGCTCATTTACCTCACCACGGGCCAGCTCGACCCGCAGGCAGATATCTTCCTGGTTCATCACCGCCTGCCCCATCGCCTCCCGGTAATCTGGCGCCAGGCCTCCCTTTTTAACGATACAAACGTCATCAAGGTAAAGATCGATGCGTGTCACGTCCAGATCTGGCACGCCGGCACGGCCAACTGCGGCCAAAATTCTGCCCCAGTTCGGGTCAGAGGCTGACAGCGCGGTCTTGACCAACGGCGATTCGGCGATGGCGTACGCCACCTGCAGACATTCTTTGGTATTGGCGCCGCCACGCACATCCACCGTGACAAACTTCCGCGCGCCTTCGGCATCGCGAATGATCAGTTTGGCCAGATCCAGCACCAATTCATGCAAAGCCCGGCTGAACGCATCAAAAAGTCCGGCATCCGACTTGTCGACCTTAATGCCGCTTTTGCCGGTCGCACTAAGTACACAGCAATCGTTGGTCGAGGTATCACCGTCAACAGTAATCCGGTTAAATGACTGTTCCACGGCAGACATCAACAGACTCTGCAGCAGGTTCTGCTCTATCTCGGCATCTGTACTGACAAACGCCAGCATGGTGGCCATATTCGGCTTGATCATGCCGGCGCCCTTGGTGATGCCGGTGATGGTGATGTACTGTCCGTTATGGGTGACGATCGCCGATACCGCCTTGGGCCGGGTATCGGTCGTCATGATGCCTTTTGCTGCCACCAGCCACTGATCATCCTGCAAAGCCGCCAGTGCAGCAGGCGCAGCGGCAGCGATTTTTTCCGCTGGTAAACGTTCACCGATCACCCCGGTGGAGAACGGCAATACCTGCGCCAGCTCGACGCCAGCCGTATCAGCCAGGGCCTGACAGCAATGCAGCGCGTCCGTCATGCCCTGTTCGCCGGTACCGGCATTGGCATTACCGGTGTTGATCAGCAGATAGCGCGCATCGCCGCCATTGGTGGCCAGGTGCTGTCTGGCCAGCACCACCGGCGCAGCGCAGAATGCGTTGCGAGTGAACACGCCAGCCGTGCGACTGCCTGGCGCCAACTCAAATAACACCAGATCAAGACGATTCTGGTAACGCACACCAGCGCTGACCGCCGCCATCCTGACCCCTGAAACCGGTACCAATGTCCCTGTTTCTGCTTTTCCTGTTGCCATATTCTCACCTGATCCGTTTATCAGCTTAATCGCCCGTGACAATGTTTAAACTTCTTGCCCGAACCACAATGGCACGGATCGTTACGCCCCAGCTTGGGTTCTTCACGGACAAATGGTGCGCCGCTGTCCTGTTCGCCCCGACCGCCATCAGCCGCGCTGCCAGCGCCTTCTGACTGCATGGCCGATGCTTCGGCATGTTGAAATCTGATTTTTTCCTTGGCCCGCTCCGCGTCGCGCGCGCGCTCAATGGCGTCTATTTCTTCCGGCGAACGCACCTGCACATGACTGAGGAAGCGGATAACATCATGCTGTAAGCGCGACAGCAGGTTCTGGAACAGCGCAAAAGCTTCGCGCTTGTATTCCTGCTTCGGATTCTTGCCCGCGTATCCCCTCAGGAAAATGCCCTGCCGCAATTGGTCCATCGCCGCCAGATGCTCTTTCCACAGCGTATCAAGAATCTGCAGGACAATCTGTTTCTCCAGCAGCGCCATTTTTTCGCCCACCGTTTCGCGCTTTTTCGCGTAGGCGTCGGTCAGCTCCTGTTTGATTTTTTCGCGCAGGGTTTCCTCATAAAGTTTTTCATCTTCCTCCAGCCATGACTTGACCGGCAAATGGATGGCAAACTCCGCCTCCATCGCCTGTTCCAGCCCGTCAATGTCCCACTGCTCAAAAATACTTTGCGGCGGTATATGGCTGCTGATCACTTCATCGGCGACTTCGTTGCGCATGTTGGCAACCAGTTCGCCTATATCATCGCTGGCCATGACCTGGTTGCGTTGGCGGTAGACGATGGTGCGCTGGTCATTGGCGACGTTGTCGTATTCCAGCAGCTGTTTACGTATATCGAAGTTGCGGCCTTCGACCTTGCGCTGCGCCTTTTCAATGGACTTGGACACCATGCCATGTTCGATAGCTTCACCGCGCTCCATGCCGAGTTTCTGCATAAAGTTTTTTACCCGATCAGAGGCAAAAATACGCATCAGGCTGTCTTCCAGTGACAGATAGAAACGCGAATATCCCGGATCACCCTGCCTGCCTGAACGGCCACGCAGCTGATTGTCGATCCGGCGTGATTCGTGACGCTCAGTACCAATGATATGCAGACCACCGGCTTCCAGCACCTGGTCATGACGCTGCTGCCAGGCATCCTTGGCAGCTGCTATCTGCTCCGGCGTGGGACTGTCCATGGCCGCGACTTCACTTTCCCAGTTGCCACCCAGAACAATATCGGTACCCCGCCCGGCCATGTTGGTGGCGATGGTAACAACCCCGGGCCGACCGGCCTGCGCGATGATGAATGCTTCCTTTTCATGGAATTTTGCATTCAGTACTTCATGTTTGATCTTTTCCTTGGTCAGGAACTTCGACAGCATCTCTGATGTTTCGATGGATGCGGTGCCCACCAGGATGGGTGCACCCTTGGCGCTGAACTCTTTGATATCGCTGACGATGGCCTCGAACTTCTCCTCCATGGACAGAAACACCAGATCGTTCTTGTCGATTCGCTGCATTGGCGTATTGGGCGGGATCACGACCACATCCAGATCGTAAATCTGTTTGAATTCAAAGGCTTCGGTGTCTGCTGTACCGGTCATGCCGGACAGCGTATTGTACAGACGGAAATAGTTCTGGAATGTGGTTGATGCAAGTGTCTGACTTTCGCTTTGGATCTCCAGCCCTTCCTTCGCTTCAATGGCCTGGTGCAGGCCTTCTGACAGGCGCCGTCCTTCCATGGTCCGCCCGGTGTGCTCATCAATCAGCACGATGCGCCCGTCCTTGACGATGTATTCGACGTCCTTATGGAACAGGTAATGGGCCTTGAGCGCCGAATGGATATGGTGCAACAGGCCCAGATTGGCGGCGGAATAAAGGCTTTCGCCTTCGTTCAACAGCTTGCGCCGGGTCAACAGCTCCTCCAGGTGCTCATGACCGGCCTCGGTCAACTCGACCTGCCGCGTCTTTTCATCAACCATGAAGTGCCCGGTCTCAACCTTCTCTTCGCGCTCCAGCGCCATGGTCGGACCTTTTTCTTCGGGTGGGTCCCCGCGCTCCAGGCCCGGAATCAACTCATTGATGGCCATGTACTGTTTGGAGCTGTCCTGCGCCGCACCGGAGATGATCAGCGGTGTTCGTGCCTCGTCAATCAGAATCGAGTCCACCTCATCGACAATGGCGAAGTTGAGCTTGCGCTGCAACTTGTCTTCAATGCGGAACGCCATATTGTCGCGCAGGTAATCGAAGCCGAATTCGTTGTTGGTACCGTAAGTAATGGAGGCATTGTAGGCGGCCTTTTTCTCGTGCTGCATCTGGCCACCGACAATGACGCCCACGGTCAGTCCCAGAAACTCGTACAGGGGCCGCATCCAGTTGGCGTCCCGGCTGGCCAGATAGTCGTTGACGGTAACGATGTGCACACCATTTCCCGTCAGCCCGTTGAGATAGGCTGGCAGCGTGGCGACCAGGGTTTTACCTTCACCGGTTTTCATTTCCGCGATGTCGCCCTGGTGCAGCACAATGCCACCGATCATTTGCACATCGAAGTGGCGCAATCCCAACGTGCGTTTGCTGGCCTCACGGACCACCGCAAACGCCTCGGGCAACATTTTGTCCAGCGCTTCGCCTTCGTCAAAACGCGTTTTGAACTCCGCCGTTTTGCCACGCAGCTCCTCGTCCGACAGCGCCTCTATGCTCTGTTCAAATGCGTTGATCTGCTTGACCATTTTATGCAGCTTTTTGAGTTTGCGGGAATTGCTGCTGCCAAATATTTTACTGAAAAACTGTAAGCTCATGATGACCTGTTATGACTGAATAATTGAACATACGGAACCACGACGACCTGGCGGTTGTCGTCACTTGCAACGCAACGGGGGATTGGTATCAGCGCAGAGTGCGCCGTATGTACGAAGCCGGATCGACCACGCGGCCATTCTTGTAGACTTCAAAATGCACGTGCGGGCCGGTGGAGCGGCCGGTACTGCCGATCAGGGCAATGGCCTCACCCTGATTGACGATCTCGCCCTGCTCAACCAGAAGATCCTGGGCGTGAGCATAACGTGTCAGATAACCATTGCCATGGTCAATTTCCACCATCAGACCGTAGCCGGGACGGGTGCCCGAGTAGGTCACGACACCGGTACCAACACTGACGATGTCATCGCCGGCAGTACCGGCGAAATCGATGCCATTGTGCCAGGCCATGCGTCCGGTAAACGGATCTGCTCTGCGCCCAAAACCGGATGACAGCCAGCCAGCATTGACAGGGCGGCCGGCAATGGCAGCCTCCTGTTGGTACTGCTGACCGTTGATCAGCCCGGAAACGGTTTCCAGCTGATTACCCCTGGCCTCAATCTCCTGCTCCAGGCGGCTGATCGCGCGGATAAAGTCGGGCGGCTCCATGGCACTGCCGTCTTCCAGCAGCAGGCCGCCCACGCCCGGGGTCTGTTCATTGAAGTTGAATTCTGCAGGATCAAGATTGGCGACCTCGGTCAGACGCAGGCCCAGTGCATCCAGCCGCAACAGGCGTGCCTGCAGCGTCGCCAGCCGCTGGGTCAGCGCCTCTACCTGTTGCTCGGCGTTCTGCTTGAGATCGGCCAGCGCCTGCGCCTGCTCGTCGAGCTGTTGCTCCCAGCCTTCGGCGGACTTTTCGCTGACAATATGGTTGGCGGTATTGGCCAGGGCCAGATGGTAGCCCATATACCCCAGCGCCACTGGAGCGCCGAGCAGGCACAGCGACAGCAGGCCCTTGAGCCAGCCTTTGATCACAATCGTGCGACTGTGTCCGTAACGCTGATTAACCAGTATTAGCTTCATAAGCCAGGCCTGCCCCGTGTCGCTGCGCCTCAGGGTCTCCCTTAGGCAGCCAGTCCGGGCTTGAGATAAGAAATGGGCACCTGGGATTCAGAGTCAAAACTGACCATTTCCCAAGCGTCCCGGGTCGCCTCCAGCTTGCGCAACAGGTTATTGTTGAGCGCATGACCGGATTTGTAACCCTTGAATTCACCCAGCAGACTATGACCAAGCAGGTACAGATCACCGATGGAATCCAGGATTTTATGTTTTACAAACTCGTCTTCATACCGAAGACCATCCTCGTTCAGGACCTTATAATCGCCTACCGCAATGGCATTGTCCATACTGGCGCCCAACGCCAGGTTGCGGTTGCGCAGCTCCTCGAACTCGTGCATGAAGCCGAAGGTTCGCGCCCGGCTGACTTCCTTGACGAAGGATGTGCTGGAGAAATCAATGGTTGCCGACTTGGTATAACGTCGATAAACCGGGTGATCGTACAACAGCGTATAACTGACCTTGAAACCGTCAAAGGGCTCCAGGCTGACCGATTTGTCGCCATCTTCCAGGTGGATGGGTTTAAGGATACGAATGAACTTCTTCGGCGCATCCTGCTCCTCAATGCCAGCCGACTGGATCAGGAACACAAACGGACCGGCACTGCCGTCCATGATCGGCACTTCCGGCGCACTGACTTCAACGTAAGCGTTGTCGATGCCGAGCCCCGACATGGCAGACATCAGGTGCTCGATGGTTGATACCCGCACGTCTCCCTGGATCAGGGTGGTGGACAGGGTAGTGTCACCCACCAGATGCGCGAGCGCGGGAATCTGCGCAGGCGGCTGCAGGTCGGTGCGCACAAAGATGATACCTGTATCAACCGGCGCCGGCCTTAACGTGAGATAGACTTTGGTGCCGGTGTGCAGACCCACGCCAGTAGCACGGATGACGTTCTTGAGGGTGCGCTGTTTCAACATAGTTGATTTAAGTCCCGGAATAAGCGGCGCGCAGGGAAATTGCTCCCTGCGCATTTCGGCCGATGATAGCAAATATCAGTTGAGAACCCAAACACCGAATTGACCGTGTCCGGGCTTCAACCGCCCTGGCTCCAGCAGTTTTTCAGTCCGCCTGGCGACGCAAAAACGCCGGGATGTCCAGGTAGTCCATGCTGTCCTCGGCGCCCACCGCCTTGGCGAAGCCGCTGTTCTGCGGCATGGTGTGGGAACTGGCCGCCGGTCGCGTTCGCGCAGCCGGCGCTGCAGGTCGATCTACCGCGCGATAGTTGCCGCCCGCTGCCGACGCTGACCGGGTATTATCCACCACCTTGGTAGGACGGGCTTCAGCTGCGCGCAGCTCTCCCAGGCCGGTCGCCACCACGGTCACGCGGATTTCGTCGCCCATGTCAGCATCGATAACTGTACCCACCACGACCGTGGCATCATCGGAGGCAAATTCGGAAATGGTATCACCCACTTCGGAGAACTCGCCCAGCGACAGGTTTTCGCCCGCTGTGATGTTGACCAGAATACCGCGCGCGCCGTGCAGGTTGACGTCTTCGAGCAGCGGGCTACGAATTGCCGCTTCCGCTGCCTCACGAGCCCGGCCTTCGCCGGTTGCGTAACCGGTGCCCATCATCGCCATGCCCATCTCTGACATAACCGTCCGCACATCGGCAAAGTCCACGTTGATCATGCCCGGACGGATGATCAGATCGGCGATACCCTTGACCGCACCCAACAGCACATCATTGGCCGCCTTGAATGCGTCCAGCAGCGATGCGTTTTTGCCCAGTACTGACAACAGCTTTTCGTTGGGGATGGTGATCAGGGAGTCGACGTGCTGAGAAAGCTCCATGATACCCTGATCAGCGATCAGGGATCGCTTCTTGCCTTCGAACGGGAACGGCCGGGTGACCACCGCAACGGTGAGTATGCCCAGCTCCCGCGCTACTTCGGCGAATATCGGCGCAGCGCCGGTGCCGGTGCCACCGCCCATGCCTGCAGTGATAAAGACCATATCGGCACCGCTGAGAATCTCCGCGATTTCTTCGCGATCTTCCAGGGCGGCCTGACGACCGATCTCCGGATTGGCACCGGCCCCCAGCCCCTTGGTAACGGTACTGCCCATCTGCAGCAGTGTCTTCGCCTGCAGATTGGTCAGCGCCTGCGCATCGGTGTTTGCACAGACAAACTCGACACCTTCGACGTGATTGCTGATCATGTGACGGACGGCGTTGCCGCCGCCGCCGCCAACACCGATAACCTTGATGACGGCGCTTTGTGGAATACTATCTAGAAGTTCAAACATACGACCCCCTGTCATGCCTTTGATTTATTGATTGCTGAATTGACTAATCTTTTCGTTCAAAATTTACGGCCTAAAAGTTTTCCTTAAGCCAGTTCTTTACCCGTTCGACGATGCTTATCTTTGGTTCTTTGACGGTTACCGGATGGTGGCTACGCTCCTGCTGTTGCATCTGTCGCATGCCGTACAGCAGCAAGCCAACACCCGTGGAATAAATCGGGTTGCGCACGATGTCTGCCAGCCCCTTGACACTCTGTGGCATACCGATACGCACCGGCATATGGAATATCTCTTCCGCCAGTTCAATGACGCCCTCCATTTTGCTGGTACCACCGGTCAACACCACACCCGCAGCCAGCAGGTTTTCGTAGCCGCTGCGCTGCAATTCTGCCTTGACCAGGGTGAACAGTTCGTCATAGCGCGGCTCAACAACTTCGGCCAACGCCTGGCGTGACAATTCCCGCGCAGGTCTTTCACCGACACCCGGCACCTTGATCATTTCGCCGGCGCTGGCGAGCTGAGTCAGCGCGCAGGCGTACTTGATCTTGATCTCATCGGCATTGTCCGTCGGCGTGCGCAATGCCATGGCAATATCATTGGTGACCTGATCACCGGCAATGGGGATCACGCCGGTATGACGAATGGCGCCTTCGGTAAATATGGCAATGTCTGTTGTGCCACCGCCAATATCGACCATACATACCCCGAGCTCCTTTTCATCCTCGGTCAGTACCGCGTAACTCGAGGCCAACTGCTCCAGAATTATTTCCTCAGTCTGCAAACCGCAGCGCTTGATGCATTTCTCGATGTTCTGCACGGCATTGATGGCACAGGTGACCAGATGCACTTTGGCCTCCAGGCGCACGCCCGACATACCCAGTGGTTCTTTCACACCTTCCTGCGAATCGATAATGTATTCCTGCGGCAGAATATGCAGCACGCGCTGATCAGCAGGAATGGCAACTGCCTGCGCCGCATCAATCACCCGATCAATATCAGCCCGCGTAACTTCCCGGTCGCGTATCGCCACGATGCCGTGTGAATTCATGCTGCGGATATGGCTGCCGGCAATACCGGCATAGACCGAGTGGATGCGGCATCCCGCCATCAATTCCGCCTCTTCCACGGCCCGTTGAATCGACTCCACCGTCGACTCGATATTGACCACGGTCCCCTTCTTGAGTCCACGCGATCGATGACTGCCGATACCGACAATATTCAGACTGCCATCGTCTTTCACCTCGCCCACGATGGCGACCACCTTGGACGTGCCGATATCCAGGCCTACGATCATGTTGCTGTTATCTGGAGCGCTCATATGTCACACCTGCTCTCACCGACGGGCCACAGCATCTGCGGCTACCGTATTTCTACTGACTGAAAATCCATTCCCGTACCGCAAGTCGATCGTGCGCGCATCTGCCAAATGGTCCTGTAATCCGCTGCGATAAACCGATACCAGCCGGTTCAGCCGCGCCTCCACATCGTCACGGCCCAAACGCAGTACAGGGCCGTCCTCGACTTCAATCGTCCAACTGCCACGCTGACTCAGACTTACCAACGCCAATCTCATGTCCAGCGGCGCCAGCGTTTCGGCGAAAAATTCGTACTGCGACAACACCAGCGCTTCGGAGCCGTCCGGGCCCGCCAGCGCCGGCAATGCAGATTCCGGCCCGCGCAAAGGTGGCGTAAACACCTCTCCCGTTTCGTTGAGCAATGACGCTTCTCCCCAGCGGGCGATTGGCTGTTGCTCGCGAATGCTGACCACCAGCACATCCGGCCAAACGCGCCGCACCGTGGCGTGCGCTACCCAGGGATTCTGCTCGAGCTCATCGCGCAGATCCTGTACGTCTACCCCCAGAAATCCTGATTCGGTGTATTTCGCCAGCAGTGTTCTCACTTCCTGTCCGGTCAGTCGATGCAGCGGCGAATCAAGCCTGACGGTATTGATCTCGCGGTTTATTACCGGTCGATTTATATCCGGCAAATTCAGTACTGGCATTCGATCCGCCAGCAGTGCTGCGTAATCCGCCACCACCCCTCTATACTGATGAATCGCGATTGCGCCCGCGCCAAACAGAATCATTCCCAGCAATACCAGTCGCAGTCCGCCACCCGAGCGCTTTTCTGCCGGTACTTCGGCCGCTGCGTGACGTGCGTCGGCACGCACCGGCGCAAAGTCCATCGGGACATCGGAAGTGCCGGTATAGGCAGAGAATGTTGATCGGCGTTGTTGTTCGCTCATCTGCTATCGCTGACCGCGCCTCCCACCAGTATGTGCATTACCAGTGCCGGAAAATCCAGGCCTTTGCTGGCCGCCGACAGTGGCACCAGACTGTGGTCTGTCATTCCCGGCACCGTGTTCAGTTCCAGCAACCAGAACCGGCCTTGCTGATCCTGCATGACATCAACACGGCCCCAACCCTCAGCACCCAGGATGGAGAATGCCTGCAGGCACAGCTCCGACAGCTCTGCAGCCTTTGCTTCTGTCAGCGGAGCCGGACAAAGGTAGTTGGTATCATTCGCCACGTATTTGGCATCGTAATCGTAGAACTCATGACTGGTGCTCAGCTCAATGGCGGGGAATGCTTCACCATGTATCACCGGCACGGTGAATTCCGCGCCGCGGATACGCTGTTCCGCGATGATCGCTGTGTCGTAGGCACCGGCTTTTTGATAGGCGTCTCGCAATGCTTCCGCATCTGCGGCCATGGACATACCGATGCTGGATCCTTCGTGAGCAGGCTTGACCACCACCTCACCCATTTCCCCAATCAATCCCTGCCAGTCGCTGCTATCACACAACACGCTGAAACGCGGCGTGGGCAACCCGCTTGCCGCCCATAGCTGTTTGGTCTTTACCTTGTCCATGGCCAACGCCGAGGCAAGCACGCCGCTGCCGGTATAAGGAATATGCATCATCTCCAGCAAGCCCTGCAGCTTGCCGTCCTCACCGCCGCGGCCATGTAAAATATTGAAGACCCGGTCCACTTTTTCGCTGCGCAGGCGCTCTGCAATATCCGGACCGACGTCAATACCGACAACATCGACGCCCTGCCCCTGCAGCGCTGTCAACACGGCCTGGCCGCTGAGCAGGGAAATCTCGCGCTCGGCGGAATCGCCGCCCATCAGCACCGCCACGCGGCCAAGGTGCCTGATTGAATTCTCTGTCACATTCATATCACTCATCACATCAACCCCTGTGCGGCCAATGTCCGGGCCAGGGCGCCGACACTGCCTGCGCCCTGGGTAATGACGATATCCCCGTCCTTCGCCAGGTCTTTCAGCACGCCGCGAACATCAGCTTCATCGTTGACAAACACCGGGTCCACCTTGCCGCGCAGACGTATGCTGCGGCACAGGCTGCGCGAGTCCGCTCCCGGCACCGGGTCTTCACCTGCGGAATAGACATCAAGCATCAACAACACATCGACTTCTGACAGCACGCGGACAAAATCGTCGTACAGGTCCTTGGTTCTGGAATAACGATGCGGCTGATAAATCATCACCAGTCTCGATTCCGGCCAACCCGCGCGCAACGCGGCGACGGTTGCCGCCACTTCACTGGGATGATGACCGTAATCGTCAAGCAACATGATCTTGCCATCGGCGATGGGGAATTCACCCTGAATATCAAAGCGCCGGCCTACGCCAGCGAACTCTGTCAGGCCTTTGCAAATTGCGGCATCTGCAATACCCTCATCGGTCGCCACGGCGATCGCGGCGGTGGCGTTAAGCGCATTGTGGCGACCAGGGATTCCCAGACTGATATGCAGCGGCTCATGGCCATCGGGGCGGAAGACATCAAAATCGGTAAACTGCTTATCCTGACGCAGGTTGGCGATTCTGTAATCTGCATTTTCGGCGAAGCCGTAGGTCAGTACCGGTCGCGATATGCGAGGCATGATCTCGGCGACAACCGGGTCATCAATACACAGTACCGCCAGCCCATAGAAAGGCAGGTTGTGCAGGAATTCGACAAAGTAACTTTTCAGCTTGTTGAAGTCACCATCGTAGGAACCCATATGGTCAGCATCGATATTGGTGACCACCGCGACCATGGGTTGCAGATGCAGGAAGGACACATCGCTTTCGTCAGCTTCACAGACCAGATAGCGGCTCTCACCCAGCCCTGCGTTGGCACCGGCGCTGTTCAGCCGCCCGCCGATGACGAAGGTAGGCGCCAGTTTTGCCTCAGCAAAAATGGAAGCCACCAGACTGGTCGTTGTGGTTTTGCCGTGCGTGCCGGCGATAGCCACGGCATGACGGTAACGCATCAGCTCCGACAGCATCTCGGCCCGCGGGATAATGGGTTTGCCGGACTGCTTGGCGGCCACCAGTTCCGGGTTCTCGTTGCGCACAGCGCTGGAGTACACCACCACATCGGCACTGGCAATATTGTCACTGCTGTGACCGATGAATACCCGGGCCCCCATGCTTGCCAGGCGTTCGGTCACCGCCGACGCTTTGATATCAGACCCGGTAATACTGTAACCCTGATTCAGCAGCACTTCGGCAATACCGCACATACCTGCACCACCAATACCAACAAAATGGATGGTCTTGATACGACGCATTTCCGGCACCTGGTAATAACGCTGGTCAGCCACGGCAAACCTCCAGACAGATATCAGAGATTCGTTCGGCCGCATCGTTGACGGCCAGTTCACGCGCACGCTGCGCCATGACCCTCAGGCGTTGTTTATCTTTCATAAACTCCTCTAGTATTTGCTGCAGACTTTCCCTGTTCAGCTCAGGTTGTGGCATCAGCACGGCAGCACCGGCGTCAACCAGCCAGCCCGCGTTATGCGTCTGGTGATCATCCACTGCGTGTGGATAAGGCACCAGAATTGCCGGCACGCCGGCAGCCGTCAGTTCAGCCACTGTGCTGGCCCCCGCACGGCACAATACCAGGTCTGCCCAGTCGTAAGCCGATGCCATATCATCAATAAACGGTTCGACCTGGCGCTTCAGTTTCTCTTTAGCGCCCACCGCTTCCGGCTGGTAAGCCGCCAGTGTTTGTTCGTGTTTGTTACGGCCGGTCTGGTGCCAGATCTCAAGGTCGCTACCGAAACCGGCAGCAGCCTGCGGAACCACCTCGTTGATGGCTGCCGCCCCCAGGCTGCCGCCAAGCACCAGAAGACGCATGGGACGGGTGGCATCAGGCGTGCGACCAGCATCAGCGCCAATGCAGGCGATGTCGGCACGCACCGGGTTGCCGGTGTGGATAACCCTTGTGTCTGGCCGGAAGGTTCCCGGAAACGCTTCCATTGCTTTGGTGGCCAGGGGTTTCAGCAACCGGTTACTGAGTCCCGCGATCGCGTTCTGCTCATGAATAAGCAGCGGACGACGTAGCACCCAGGCGGCCACACCTCCTGGCCCGGTAACATACCCTCCCATTCCCAGCACACAGCAGGGTCGCAACGTCTGCAGCAGGCGCAACGACTGCCAGATGCTGGCCAGCAACATGAAGGGTGCTTTTACCAGGGCCAGGCTGCCTTTGCCGCGCAGGCCATTGACCTGCAGGCGATGCAAATTGATGTCAGTGTCACGCAGAACGTCGTTTTCCATACCGCCCGGTGTGCCCAGCCACTCGACCCGTACGTCACGGGACTGCAATACCCGAGCGATGCTCAAGGCCGGAAATATGTGCCCGCCAGTGCCGGCAGCCATGATCAACACCGTTAGCTGACTCATGCATCACCTCCGGCAGGGTCCGGATCCGGTCGGGTGCGCAACTCAAATTCGATCCGCATCAAAATGGCAACCATGAAACAGCTGACCAGCAGACTGTTGCCGCCGTAACTCAGAAACGGCAGTGTTAGCCCTTTGGTCGGCAACAGGCCGGTATTGACACCAAAATTAATAAACACCTGCGTCGCGAACAGCATGCCTGTGCCATATGCCACGTAAGCCGGGAAATAACGTCCCCTGGCTTCGCACTCGCGGCCCAGACGCAATGCCTTCCAGACCAGGGTGATAAACAGGGACAGGACAAACAGCACACCGAGCAGCCCCATCTCCTCCGCAATAATCGACAGCACAAAATCAGTGTGGGCCTCTGGCAAAAAATAGAGCTTCTGGATACTGTTGCCCAGACCGACCCCTAACCATTCACCACGCCCGAATGCTATCAGGGCCTGGGTCAGCTGATAGCCTTCCCCATAAACATATTCCGCCGCCCAGGGATTCAGAAACGAGGTCAGGCGATTAATCACATAGGGCTTCATGATTGCCAGCGCGACAACACCGGCGAAGCACACCATGACGATCAGTAAAAACCGGTGCAACCTGGCGCCGGCGAGGAACAACATGGTGAAGGTAGTCAGCATCATGATAACCATGGCACCGTGATCGGGTTCAAAATGCAGCAAGGTAATCGCGGCGGCCAGAATGACCATTGGTTTTAAAAAGCCTGACCAGCGCTCATAAACCTCATTCCGATGACGCTGCAGGTAAGCTGCCATGTATAACACCATAAATATTTTTGCCATTTCCGAAGGCTGCAGCCGGTAGAAGCCCAGATCTATCCAGCGAGCACTGCCGTTAACCACGGTGCCGATGCCGGGCACCAGCACGGCCGCCAGCAAAACCAGCGTCATGCACAGCAATAGCGGACTACTGCGATACCACAGATTCATGTCTATATGCAGAGTCACCAGCATGACGACCATTGCAACACCGATAAAAAACACCTGGCGCTTAAAGAAATAGAAGGGATCACCCGCCATGCTGTTGGCAATCTCCATGGACGCAGACGTCATCATGATCAGACCGGTACCCAGTAGCAGCAACAGCACCAGCAGCAAGGTGTTTACCGGCCGCTCAACAGCGCGCGGCTCGACCCTGACTGCACCTCTGCCCCTGCTCAGCAACATACTCATGACAGAGCCTCCACGGCAGCGGTAAATACGCGGCCACGATGCGCAAAGTCCTTGAACATGTCGAAGCTGGCGCATGCCGGCGACAGCAGCACAGCATCGCCGTCGGCTGCACTGCTGGCTGCTTCCAGAACCGCCTCGTCCATTGAACTGGCACGCATCAGGTCGGCACGATTGCCAATCAACCGGGCCAGCTTGTCCGCATCCCGACCGATCAGCACAACACGTTTAACATACCGTTCAAGTGCTGGCAGCAACGGCGAAAAATCCGCATCTTTGCCAATACCACCGGCAATCAGCACAATCTCGCCACGACAACGCTCTGCTACGGATTCAATGGCCACCAGTGTGGCGCCAACATTGGTGCCTTTGGAATCGTTGTAATAGTCAACGCCGCGCAAACTGCGCAGCAACTGGCAACGATGAGGCAACCCCGGGAATTCACGCAGGGTTGTCATCATGGCAGCATCCGGAATGCCCACAGCATGACCCAGCGCCAGTGCCGCCATGGCATTGCCAACGTTATGACGACCCACCAGAGCGATATCGCGCACCGGCATAAGATAGCTGGCGCCGCGCATCAGCCAGCCTTCGCCGTCCTTTACCGACAGACCATAGCCGTGGTTATCCGGCGCAGCGCTCAAACCGTAGCTCCAGCGTTTCTCCGCCCCGGCATGCCAGGGTTCACTGGCCGGATCATCACGGTTCACCAGCACCTGTCGGGCGCCGCGGAAAATCCGCTGCTTGGCGGCAGCGTAATCCTGCATGGAAGCGTATCGATCCAGATGATCCTCGCTCAGGTTTAATATCACGGCGATTTCCGCATTGAGCTGGCCGGTGGTTTCCAGCTGAAAACTCGACAATTCCAGCACATAAAGATCACGTTCACCGCTGTGCAGCAAGTCCAGTGCCGGCATGCTGGCGCGGCCGTCAAGATTGCCACCAACCGCAACCCTGATACCGACCTGGCGAGCCATTTCTGCCACCAGTGTCACTACGGTGCTTTTACCATTGGAACCCGTGACGGCAATCACCGGCGCCTTTACTTCGCGACTGAAGATATCGATGTCACCGGTTACCGGCACGCCCTGACTGATGGCGAAGGCGATTTCCGGCGTTTGCAGGCTGATGCCGGGACTGAGCACAATTTCGCTGGCCTGCAACAGACTTTGCTGCGAAAACCCGCCCAGTTCGATCACTTCCCGGGGAAATTCGGTTTCAAACTCGGCCAGTGCCGGCGGACTGAAGCGGCTGTCCATGACTTTGAACGGACGGCCATGGGCATGGAAATAGCGCGCGCAGGACAACCCGGTCTTACCCAGACCAACGATCACTGCCAGCTTGTTATCCATTGCCTGCGTCATCGACGCGTCTCCGTAAAAATATCGCCTGCTATCTCAGTTTCAGCGTTGCCAGCCCGAACAGCACCAGCATTACCGTGATAATCCAGAACCGCACAATGACACGCGGCTCCGGCCAGCCCTTGAGTTCAAAATGGTGATGCAGCGGCGCCATGCGAAAAATGCGCTTGCCGGTCAATTTGAATGACGCCACCTGCAATATGACCGACATGGTTTCCATGACGAATATGCCGCCCATGATGAACAGCACAATTTCATGGCGTGATATGACAGCCACAATTCCCAGGGCGGCGCCCAGCGCCAGCGCGCCGACATCTCCCATAAAGACCTGCGCCGGATAGGTGTTGAACCACAGAAAGCCGAGCCCGGCACCCAGCAGTGCCCCGCAGAAAATCACCAGCTCGCCAGCGCCGGTCACCGTCGGGATGTTAAGATAAACCGAGAACTCTGCGTGGCCGGCCAGGTAGGCAATGATGCCCAGTGCGCCGCCGACCATGACAGTCGGAAGTATGGCCAGACCATCGAGACCATCGGTCAGGTTGACGGCGTTGCTGCTGCCGACAATGACAAAATAGGTGACCACGACAAACAGCAGCCCCACTTCAATGGAAACATCCTTGAAAAACGGGACGATGTACGCCGTCTGCACCGGGTCGGTGGCGGTGTAGTAAAGGAACAGTGCCGCCCCCAGGCCGATCACTGACTGCCAGAGATATTTCCATCTGGCTGGCAGGCCTTTAGGGTCCTTGCGAAAAACTTTGCGGTAATCATCAATCCAGCCAATCGCGCCAAATAGCACAGTTACCAGCATGGTAACCCAGACATAGGCATTACGCAGGTCAGCCCAGATCAGCGTGCTGAGCACAATACTGACCAGTATCAGTGCCCCACCCATGGTTGGCGTGCCAGCCTTGCTGAAATGTGTCTCGGGGCCGTCGGTGCGCACGACCTGCCCGATCTGGTGATAGTTCAGGCGACGTATCATCCAGGGACCAATCAACAGGGATATGATCAACGCCGTCAGAATACCCATGATGCCGCGCACGGTTATGTATTGAATAACCGCAAAACCGGGATCAATCTGCATGAGGTAATCAGCCAGCAGCACCAACATCAGACATTCTCCGTATTGCTTAATTGTTGTACGACGTAGTCCATGCCGGCGCTACGCGAGCCCTTGACCAGGACGACCGTCCTGTCGTCGAGTTCCTGCATGGCGTACTCGATCAGGGCATCTCTATCCTCAAAATGCCGGCCGCCTTCACCAAAGGCCTGACTGGCCAGCTCACTGCAGGCACCGGTACTCCAGAATTCATTCAGGCCACTGTCGCGCGCATAACTGCCAACATCGCGATGAGCCTGGACCGTTAACGCGCCCAGCTCAGCCATATCGCCCATGACCAGCACGCGACGAATATTGCCGCCGCCCTGTATGGCGGCCAGCACATCAATGGCGGCCCTGAACGATGAAGGGCTGGCATTGTAGCTGTCATCCAGCAACCGGCTGTTGTTGATACCGGGAACCGGACACAACCGTCCGGGGACCGCAGAGACCCTCGCCATCCCGTCATAGACGCTGGCTGCTGACGCCCCGGCCTCCAGACAAAGTGCGGCGGCAGCCAGCGCATTGGCGACATTGTGACGGCCGGGCAATGGCAGGAAACAGGCAATCCGGCCGCGTGCGAACTCGATATCAAAGCGTGTGCCATTTGCAGTCAGGACCAGATTCACCGCCTGGTAATCAGCTGCATTGTCCAGACCAAACGTTACACAGCGTCTGCGCCCTGCACGTTCACGCCACTGCGCAGTGTTGGGGTCATCAGCATTCAGTACTACTGTGTGCGTTGATGGTGCCGAGTCGATGATTTCGCCTTTTGCCTGCACCACGCCGGCCAGGCTGCCGAAACCCTCCAGGTGAGTTTCAGCGGCGTTGTTGATCAGGACAATATGTGGATCGGTCAGCTTCGCAGTCCAGGCAATCTCACCGGCGGCATTCGCGCCCAGCTCAATGACGGCTTGCTGATGCTGCTGCTCAAGTTCCAGCAGCATCATCGGCGCACCGATGGTATTGTTCAGGTTGCCGCGTGTGACCAGCACATTGAATTGTTGTGACAAAATAGAGCCCGTTATCTCTTTTACCGAGGTTTTGCCCTGGCTCCCGGTGATAGCAACGATGTTGGCTCGAGAGCGTTTACGGTTGATATGCCCCAGCCAGCCCAGCGCCACCGCAGTGTCTTCCACCACCAACTGCGGTATCGCCGTGTCCTGAGCCTCACTGACAATCGCCGCCACTGCCTGCATGCCGGCAACCTGCGCTACAAAACGGTTGCCGTCAAAGTTCTCGCCACTGAGGGCGACAAACAGATCGCCGGCCTGCAGCTTCCGAGAGTCCGTGCTCACCCGCGAAAAAGTCACGTCGGTGCCCATCAGCCTGGCAGGCATGTACTCGGTTGGCGCACTCAGATTCATGGTCCCGATCATGACCTCTCCTCGCTGCCTGATACCTGACCGGACGCCCGCTGCGAACGCATCTGCAGTGCCAGACGGACCTGTGCCGTATCGCTGAACGCCATGCGCTGCCCGCTAATGTCCTGATAACTTTCGTGACCCTTGCCGGCAACCAGAACAATGTCTCCGGGCGCTGCCGAAGCGATGGCGTAAGCGATCGCGGCGGCACGATCGCGCTCAACGTAAACGCCGTCGCGGGCATTAAAGCCCAACAGGATCTGTCGTATGATATCGTCCGGGTTTTCATTGCGCGGATTGTCATCGGTCAGCACGACAAAATCCGCCAGTTCCTCGGCCACCTCGGCCATCAAAGGTCGCTTGCCCTGGTCCCGGTTGCCCCCGCAACCGAAGACACACCAGATGCGGCCATCAACGTGTTCATGGATGGCCCTCAGAGCCGAGCTCAAGCCATCAGGCGTATGGGCGTAATCCACGACGGCGGTGACGTCGGATTCCCCGTCGCCAAGCAGTTCCATACGACCGCTGACCGGCTTCAGTAACTCAACCTGCGCCAGAACGTCGGCCAGCACCATCTCCTCAGGTAATGTCATAACGGCGGTAATGGCGGCCAGCACATTGCTGAAATTGAATGACCCCAGCAACCGCCCGTGGATATCACCTTCGCCCCAGGGCGTGTGTACCCGGGCGCGGTAACCGTCAGGCTCAAAGCTCAGGGCACGGGCATGAACGTCAGCCCGATTGTCCCGCACACTGTAGGTCAGACTCCGGGCAAATCGAGGCAATGCATTAAGCATGCAGGCCGCATAGCTGTCATCAGCATTGACGATGCCAACCTGCAGTGCATCGTGCTCGAACAATCGGCGTTTGGCCTCGGCATATGCCGCCATACTGCCGTGATAATCCAGATGGTCCCGTGTCAGATTGGTGAAAACCGCACTGTGAAAACGCACGCCGTTCAGGCGATGCTGATGCAAACCCTGCGATGACACTTCCATGGCTACACAGGACGCCCGCTGCTGTAAAACATCGGCAAGCGCCGCCTGCAAAATGATCGGATCAGGGGTGGTAAAACCGGTATCTTCCAGAGCCGGAAACACGCCGTAGCCCAGGGTGCCAACGATACCGCAACGCCGGTCAAGTCCGGACAGTATTTGTCCGATGAACTGCGTGCAGCTGGTCTTGCCGTTGGTGCCCGTCACGCCCATGACCGGCAGTTGCTCTGAAGGGTGGGCGTAAAAACGCGCAGCAATTTCGCCCAGCCGAACGCGCAGGCTGTTGACCGCAATGATTGGCACTTTGCCGACCCAGCGGCAACCCTGGCATTCGCCGCCTTCATCGGCCAGCACCGCAGTCGCGCCACGTTCCAGTGCCAGATCGATGTAATCGCGGGCATCGTGATTCTTGCCAAACAGGGCTACAAATAGCTCACGGGGCTTGACCTGACGACTGTCCAGCGTCAGACCGGTAACCGAAAGGCCTGTGCAGGCCTGCCGGCATTCGTCATCCAGGGCAAGCCCGTCAATCAACGCGATCAATGGCATTTCTGCGGCGGTCTGTCGGGCGGTATTCACAGGTCTCACCTCGCGCTCAGCGTCATAATGCGTGATGGGTCTATTGCATCGGGCGTCACTTCAAGCAAGCGCATTGCACCAGAGGCGATGCGCGCAAACACCGGTGCAGCAACCTGGCTTCCGTAGTGCTCGGCCCCCTTGGGTTCATTGACAACAATGATAACCACGATGCGCGGATCGTCTGCCGGCACGTAACCAGCAAACATGGAGTTATGCAGATTCGCTTCATAGCCGCTGGCACCTACGACACGGGCCGTTCCGGTTTTACCGGCGATGCTGTAAAAAGGCACACTGGCACCATCAAAACCACCCTGCTCAGGGTCCACGACAGCCTCAAGCATGTCCTGGACTTGCGCCACCACGTCCGCATCGACCACGCGTTGCGGTTCACTGGCGCCTGCCATCTGGTTGCCGTCCTTGAGCAACGTCACCGGCACACGCAAGCCGTCGTTGGCAATCACCGAGTACGCCTGTGCCAGTTGCAGAGTAGAGGTCGACATGCCATAACCGAATGACAGCGTGGCCAGTTCGATGTCATGCCATATTCGATGGTTGGGCATCACGCCGGCACGCTCGCCGGGAAAACCGCTGGCCGGATTCTCGCCAAAGCCGACCCGCAGCAGCACATCGCGCAGCGCCTCATGGCCCACGGCCAGGGCGATTTTGGCTGAGGCAATATTACTGGAATTGACCAGCATGCCTTCCAGCGTCACATCTCCGAAATTCCGCCCGCGATCCTGCACCACGTCGCGGCCCACCCGCATTCGGCCGGGATGAGTGCTGATGATGGTTTCGCGGTTGTACAACCCCGACTCCAGTGCAGCAATTGCAGTAAAGGGTTTCAGTGTCGAACCAGGTTCAAACAGATCGGTGACTGACCGGTTCCGCAGCGCGCCAAAATCAGCCAGGCTGGCCCGGTTGTGCGGGTTGAAAGACGGCTGGTTAACCATGGCCAGCACCTCGCCGGTTTTGACATCCAGAACAATAGCGGAGGCGGCCCGCGCATCGCGGTGCACAAACTCGGCCTTGAGCTCTTTGTAGGCCAGGTTCTGGATACGAAAATCAATGCTCAGTGCCAATGTATTGCCTGGCTGAGCAGTCTCGATGGTATCCAGCTGACGAATGATACGGCCCCGACGATCCTTGATAACCTGCTGACGGCCCGGCACACCTTTCAGCCATTCGTCAAAGGCTAGCTCGAGACCTTCCTGGCCAATATCATCAACGTTGCTGAAACCCAGCACATGTGCCGTGACCTCACCCTGCGGGTAATAGCGCTGATACTCCTGACGCGCATAAACGCCAGGCAGGGACATAGCCAGCACAGCATCGGCTTCGGCCGGTGGCATGCGGCGACGGACATAGAGGAATTCGCGCTCGGCATTTGCTTCCACCGACGCCAGCAGGCTGTCTTCGCTCAGCTGCAGAGAGCGTGCCAGTTGACGAACCGCACTCTCGTCGCCGGCCATCTCGCGAGGATTGATCCAGATTGACTTGACGGGCGTGCTGATAGCCAGTGGCTCGCCGTTGCGGTCGGTGATCATGCCACGATGTGCCACCAGCGGCTCAATACGAATAGTACGGGCATCGCCCTGCCCCTGCAGAAAGTCGCGATCAACCAGCAGCAGGGTCATCAGCTTCCAAAGCAACGCCAGGACCGCCAGTGCAAGCGCAACCCAGACCAGCGCCAGGCGCCAGCTGCCGAAACGTTTTACTGTCTGCGAATCACTCATGGCGCACCATTATTATTCTTGACCAATCGGGCAACGTCATTTCCAGCTCTTCCATGGCTTTCTGTTCGATTCTTCCCTCCAGTCCGAAGGTACTTTGCTCAATCAGCAACTGACCCCGTTGCACGTCAAGCTCATTGCTCTCTGCGCGCAATTTCTGCAACTCATGAAATACCGTTCTGCTCTTGAAGCTGGTGTTGACGACCGCCAGTGCCGATACCATGATTGCCGCAAGCAGAACTGCCAGACCCAGATTGCGAGCATTGAACAGCTGCAACCAGCCAACAACAGACACAGCTGTCTCAGTCACCCTGTTGCTGACCGGTGCTACTGATTCATCTCTGCTCTGCTCTGTTTTCATCATGACATCTTGTCTGTTATAGGTTTTCCTGCATCTGGCCTTAGTCTGAGGCCGGCTTTTCCGCGACTCGCATAACCGCACTGCGAGCCCTGGGGTTTTGCCTGATCTCCTGCTCCGATGGCTTGACCGCCTTGCCTATCTTGATCAGTGTCGGATTCAGTGCCGAGACTGTCACCGGCAAATCCCTGGGAAAGTCATCTCCCTTGCTTTGCTTCTGGATGAACTGCTTGACCATCCTGTCTTCCAGTGAGTGAAAGCTGATCACTACCAGTCGGCCGCCCGGTCTCAATGCTGCCAGGGCTTTCTCCAGCACTTTCTCCAGCGACACAAGTTCTTTGTTTATATGTATTCGGATGGCCTGAAATGCACGTGTCGCAGGATGTTTGTGTTTTTCCCAGGCCGGATTGGCCTGTTTCACTATTTCGGCCAACTGCAAGGTCCGGCTTATGGGTGCCACTTCCCGCTCTTTAACAATGGCCCGTGCAATACGCCGTGAAAAACGGTCCTCGCCGTAGCGGTAAATGACGTCGGCTATATCCTGTTCGTCGGCGGTTGCCAGCCATTCGGCGGCACTGGGTCCGGTCGCAGGGTCCATGCGCATGTCCAGCGGACCATCCTGGGTAAAGCTGAAACCGCGTGCCGCTTCGTCCAGTTGCGGTGACGACACACCCAGGTCCAGCAAGATGCCGTCGACCCCGCCAGTCGCGTCAAGTTCTGCGAGCATGACATCAAGCTCGTCAAAAGAGCCCTGCCTGATGGTAAAACGTGCATCGCTCTCCATCAGTGCCAGACCCGCTTCGATAGCCCGCGGGTCCTTGTCGATGCCCAGCAGGCGACCCTGCTGTTCAAGCCGCTCCAGAATCAGACGCGAATGACCACCCCGACCAAACGTGCCGTCGACATATAACCCTGCCGGATCGGTCAGCAGCGCGTCCACAGCGGGATGCAGCAGCACCGTTTCATGACCCTGTATTTCATGAGTCTGTGTAGTCATAACACACCGTTCCGAGAAGACTGACGCCCTGTTCCCAACAATAAAACCAGCTTACAGCGACAGACTTAACAGTTCGGGCGGCAGTTCCGCCTGACCTGTTGCACCGGCGAACCAGCTGTCTGCCTGTTCGTTCCAGTTCTCTTCACTCCAGATCTCA
>OLID01000204.1_pt1 | contig 32707 bp, 24 predicted proteins | sample 1609361 | NCBI WGS metagenome assembly OLID01 (sample SAMN05416778, study PRJEB24817) | seawater metagenome | isolation source: Sea water | place: Canada:Atlantic | collected 2013-07
ACACAGAGTAGATCGTCGGCAGCGTCAGATGTGTATAAGAGACAGGGCCTTGCTGGCAGCCAGCATCCTGGGCAACAAATATCCCGAGCATCTACAGGCGTTGCAGGCATTCCGTGCCAGGCAGACCAGCAATGTGCTCGATAACCCCGATCCACGGCAGGCCTGAACAATCATGAAAATTGGCGTCATTGGTGGTGGCCAGTTGGGCAGGATGCTGGCATTGGCCGGCACCCCGCTGGGCATGAAATTTGTGTTCCTGGATCCGGCGCACGATGCCTGTGCTGCCACGCTGGGTGAACATATTCACGCGGATTACCATGACCATGAACACCTGCGTCAGTTGGCCGATCAGGTCGACATGGTGACCTTCGAGTTCGAAAGTGTACCGGCCGACACCGTGGCGTTTTTGTCACAATTCGTACCGGTGTACCCGTGTGCGGAGTCGTTGCGCATCGCCCGTGACCGCCTGTTGGAAAAAAATCTGTTCCGCAGCCTGCAGATACCGGTAGCGCCTTTTGCACCTGTTGATTCGCAGACCGACCTGGAACAGGCGGTCGCCAGCATCGGGCTGCCGGCAGTGCTGAAGACTCGCACGCTGGGGTACGATGGCAAAGGCCAGAAAGTGTTGCGCGAGACTGCGGATGTCGGACAGGCCTTTGCCGAGCTTGGCAGTGTGCCCTGCATTCTGGAAGCTTTTGTGGAGTTCAGCGGCGAAGTGTCACTGATTGCCGTGCGCAGCCGCGATGGCATCAGTAATTTCTATCCACTGGTCCATAACACACACAGCAACGGCATTCTGCGAGTTTCCATCGCCAGCCATCAGCATCCGCTGCAATCCCTGGCGGAACAGTACACAGCGGCGGTTCTGGATCATCTGAACTACGTGGGCGTAATGGCTTTCGAATTTTTCGAAATCGATGGCGGATTAAAAGCCAATGAAATCGCGCCCCGCGTACACAACTCTGGTCACTGGACTATCGAGGGCGCTGAGTGCAGTCAGTTCGAAAACCATCTGCGTGCCATTACCGGGCTGCCGCTGGGTTCTACCGCCAAGCTTGGCGAAAGTGCCATGATTAATTTTATCGGAAGCGTACCAGCCATCTCTGGTCTGGCTGCGATTGCGGACTGTCATGTGCACGACTACGGCAAGGCTTTCAAGGAAGGGCGCAAGGTGGGCCATGCCACTGTGCGCAGCGCTGACAGTGAGACCCTGCGTCGGCGACTGGCCGAAATCGAGGCGCTGATGGTAGCCGACAAATAACAACGGTCAAACCCAACGCCAAAGGTGACATGATGCTGACCCGTACCACCGTCAAACGCCGCTCCTTGCGATCCCGGTTTCTGAGCTGGTTCCTGCATCGCCGTTTCAAACCCAAATTGTTACGCCCTGATTTTGATCCGGTACGGTTCCGCGTGACGCTGGACCGTGATATGGGCAAAAACCCCATCGCCAGGGACGTCGACGTAATGCCAGTGCAGCTTCCTGGTGTAAACGGCGAATGGCTGGTGCCGGCATCCTGCACGGGCAAGCGCGTATTATTGTACAGTCACGGCGGCGGCTATCTGTTCGGCTCACTGGTGTCCTATCGCGCTTTTACTACGCGTCTTGCAGCGGCCTGTGACGCCAGGGTGTTTGTACTGGATTATCGTCTGGCGCCGGAGCAGCCGTTTCCTGCCGCCGCAGATGATGTTATCGCCGCCTATCGCTATTTGCTGACCGAGCATGAGGCTGGCGATATTGTGCTGGCCGGTGATTCCGCGGGCGCTGGCCTGTCCCTGTCCTTACTGGTGCAGATTCGCATGGCCGGTCTGCCCATGCCAGGCGCAGCCGTGCTGTTGTCCCCGTATGCGGACCTGGCAGTGACCGGCGAGTCGGCCGACACCAATAGCCGGACCTGCGCGATGTTCAGTGGTGATGCGATTCGACGTGCGGCGGCAACCTATCTCAATGGCGCACCTGCCATGGACGCCAGAGCGTCACCGCTGTACGCGGAATATGCGGGGTTCCCGCCGTTGCTGATTTACGTAAGTGACAAGGAAGTCTTGCGTGATGATGGCCTGCGCGTTGCCGAGCGGGCCGCAGCAGCGGGTGTGCCCACCGACCTGCGTATCTGGCACGGGCAGCCCCATGTCTGGCCCTTGTTTGTGCCAATGCTGCCCGAAGCCAATCAGGTGATGAAAGAAATGGCCGAGTTTATTCGGCGCCATTCGGCCTGAATACCTCAGGGTTCTCGTAAAATAAGCTCCACGCGCCGATTGCCGGCGCGGGTCTGTGGTGTATCGTTGGGTTGCAGCGGGCGTGTGTCCGCATACCCCACGGCGCGCATGCGGTTCGCCGACACGCCGTCAAATTCCAGATAACGCAACACGGAAATGGCGCGTGCGCTGGACAGCTCCCAGTTGGACGGGAACTGCGGTGTATTGATGGGTATGTTGTCGGTGTGACCTTCAATGGAAATTTCACCTTCAAAGGCATTGAGGAAATCCGTCAGCTCACTGATCAACATCATGCCTTCGTACATCAGCTCGGCCTGACCGCTGGCAAACAACAGGTTATCTGCAATACGCAGGGTCAGACCTTCACGGCCTGGCTGCGCGTCAATACCCTGCAGGGACAGTGAATTCAGACTGTTTTCCAGGTCAGCAAAGCGCTCGTCATCTTCGTCGTCGGTGCCATCATTTTCTGCATCGGGCGCAGTGTCGCCGGAGCGGCCCTCGAGCAGGGCATTGTATTCCGGCAGCACGCCAATACCGCCCGGCAGCACACCGCCAGTCTCATCCAGAGGGGTCTGCGTGCTGGATCCGGCAGCAGAGCCCGCAGAGCCGGTTTGCGCGATTTCTGCCGGGATGTCATCGTCATCAGTTTTCGGTTCACTCATCGCCAGCAACAATACAAAAAACGCAATCAGCAGTGTCAGCACGTCCAGATAGCTGAGCATCCAGCTATTGTCGGTACTCTCCGACGAGCCATTTTCATCGCCCACCATGTCCACGGCATAACGGCTATTTTCCACGGGCCGCTCCTCGCAAAGGCGGCATGCCCTTGTCGCGGATCTCGTCCTGATAGGTCGCAGCAAATGACTTCAGCGTATCCTCGATAAATGATGGCGGTCGACGTTTGCTCATCATGGCAATACCTTCCAGTACCATGTTCATGGCAATCAACCGCTCCTCAGTGCGACGTTCCAGCTTCACCGCGATGGGCTGCAGGAACACGTTGCCCAGCAGAATGCCGTAGAACGTGGTCAGCAGTGCTACGGCCATTTGGGGGCCAATCATGTCCAGGCTGCCGGAATCCATGACCGCCAGCATGTTGACCAGGCCGACCAGCGTGCCGATCATGCCGAAGGCAGCGGCATAGGTCGACATGGTCCGGAATATGTGAGCTTCGGCGCGTTCACGGGCTTTGACCCGGGCAATACGCCAGCGCAGGGTATCAATGATTTCCTGTTCGTCGGTGTTGGCAATGACCAACTGGATACCGGTGCGTAGAAAGGGGTTCTTGATTTTTGCCAGCGCATCGTCCACATCCTTGATATTGCCCTGAAACCACAACCGCGATACCTGCACCATTTCCTTGATGTCATCGCGGGTATAGGTGTTCTCGCGACGGAACACCAGGGCCACCAGGCCGAACACGCGCACCACTTCTTTCAGTGGGTAGCTAATGAAAGTGGCAGCCATGGTGCCAGTGATGACAATTGCCAGACCCGGCAGGTTGAGAAAGCTGGAATCCGATTCCGCAGAGAAAAACAGCACGCTGCCAAGAAGCGCGATACTGGCGAGCATGCCTATGATGGTTGAAGGATTCATGCGGGGTCCTGAGGTCAATACGTGGATAAAGGGCCGGTTTAAGGCTTTAACGCACATGGTATCGGCCAATCGACATCAATCTTTAGGCGGTTCTGGATGTTTGGTATTGGCGTAAGTGGTTGACCTTGGTCAGAAAGTGTACAAGAATCAGGAAAGCCATTGCTGCCAAGGCACAATGGGAATTGGGCACAGGGAGTATCAGTGAGCCGTTTCGATCGACTCTACAGGATCCACGAACTGCTGCGCAATGCCCGCCGACCGGTACCCATGAGCCGGTTTATGCAAGCGCTGGAAAGCTCTCGCAACTCCGTCACCCGCGATTTTGAATATCTGCGAAACAACCTGGGGGCGCCGCTGGAGTACTGCCGCGAACAAAACGGCCACCGTTACGACCCCAATGCCCCCGTGTTTGAGCTACCCGGTTTCTGGATGAACGCCGCCGAGCTGTATGCTTTGCTGGCAAGTGAGCAATTGCTGGAACAGGTGCAGCCCGGATTGATAGGCGATCGCCTGACGCCGCTGAAGGAACGCATACGAACACTATTGGGCGAGTCCGGGCACGATGCTGATTTGATTGGCGAAAAAATTCGTATACAACCTATCCAGGTCAGGGAAAGTGCGCACTCGCTGTTTGATCCGGTCGCCGAAGCGACTCTCAGTGGACGACTGTTGAAGATGGACTACGAGGGACGTAGCAGCAAACAGTTGAGTACGCGCTTAACCCACCCGCAACGCCTGATTCACTACCGCTCCAACTGGTACCTGGCTGCTTTTTGCGAGTCAGCAGGAGCCTTGCGCCTGTTTTCCATTGACCGTATCAGAGAACCAACGGTATTGGACCAATCCTGTCGACAGCTGAACGCAGGCGAGGTCGAACACTTCTTGTCCAGCGGTTTTGGCATTTTTGGTGGTACTGCCAATCGGACCGCCAGGCTGCGGTTTTCGCCCACTGCTGCAAAATGGGTTGCCGAAGAACGCTGGCACCCGCAACAGGTCAGCGAATGGCTGTCCGACGGATATTACTTAAGCCTGCCGTACTCCGAAACGCCGGAGCTGGTGATGGATATTCTGCGGTATGGTGCGGAGGTGGAAGTGCTGTCGCCGCTGGAGCTGCGTGAAGAAGTCGCAGCAAAAATCAGAGATTTGTATCGATTGTACTGGTAATTTTTACAGTGGTGCGTGTGGTGGGGTAGTCAGGGTGCTAGGGTGGTTTACGAGTTTGGAATAGGCTCTTTGGGACAAAAAATGAATTTGGCGATGACAAGAAATGCCCAGCATTAAGAATAACAACCCCGCAATATTCTATGCGCATTCAGCTCAATCGCTGCCGGAGGAGGAGTGGCAGCTTTTAAACGACCATCTGCTGACAGTTGGAAAACTGGCTGCTGCAAAAGCATCACATTTTGGTGCAGCAGACATGGGCAATGTCGCTGGCGTGTTACATGACCTCGGAAAGTATTGCCAAGCGTTTCAGGACAGATTGCGCGGTTCCAGTAAAAAAGTAGACCACGCTACCTGGGGTGCAAAAATCGTAGTGGAGCGCTACGGTGAGCTTGGGAAAATTCTCGCCTATGGCATCGCGGGTCACCATGCAGGGCTGTCGGATGGACGGGAAAACGTCGACAACCGCATCACGCCGTTGGCCGATCGCTTACGGCGGGAGCTCGAAACAAATCTGAACCCGGTCTGGGAGCAAGAAATCGCGCTTGGCGATAACCTGCGTCTGCCACCTTTTCAGCCACGACGCGGGCAGCAATTTTTCCAACTGGCCTTTCTGGGGAGAATGCTGTTCTCGTGCCTTGTGGATGCCGACTTTTTGGATACTGAAGCGTTTTATGACCGAATCGAAAAGCGTGCGCCCAGGGACAACCAGTTTCCGTTAATTCACGAGTTGCAAGCGCAGTTAGCCAGCTACATGGACCAGCCGAAATTTAAAAGTGACGAGGGAGTGAACAGTGTCCGCGCAAAAATACTGAATGAAGTCCGAAGCAAGGCGGATCGGGAGCCGGGACTCTTTTCACTTAATGTCCCTACCGGCGGTGGCAAAACATTGACTTCCCTTGCTTTTGCTCTTGATCATGCCGTCAAGCATAGGTTGCGGCGAGTCATTCTGGTCATTCCTTTTACCAGCATCGTTGAGCAGAACGCAGCCGTTTTCCGTGAAGCACTGGGGCCACTGGGTGAGCGGGCCGTGTTGGAGCACCATAGTGCTTTTGCTGATGAACAAAGAGAATACAAAGACCCTGGCTCAAGAGACAAGCTGCGCCAGGCTGCGGAGAACTGGGAAGCGCCAATCATTGTCACCACGGCGGTTCAGTTCTTCGAAAGCCTGTTTGCCAACCGAACTTCACGTTGTCGGAAACTCCACAATATTGCTAGTAGTGTGGTAATTCTTGATGAAGCACAGACTCTGCCGCTGAACCTCTTGCGACCATGTGTTGCGGTTATTAATGAGCTGGCAATGAATTACCGAACCAGCGCTGTGCTTTGCACCGCTACGCAGCCGGCGTTGCGGGAGACTGATGGGTTTATCGACGGACTGACGGGCGTTCGGGATTTGGTGTCTGACCCAGAGCAGTTGAATCGGCAGTTGGCCAGGGTGTCGATCGCTCATCTGGGAGAGCTAGACGACGAAGAATTGGCACAACAACTGGCCAGTCAACAACAGGTGCTATGCATTCTCAACAATCGTCGGCATGCCCGAAGTGTGTTTGACAGAATAAGAAGCAAAGAGGGTACGTTCCATTTGACAACCCTGATGTGCGCCCGTCACCGAAGCGAGCAGCTCGACGAGATTCGGAAGCGCCTCATGGCGGGCGAAACCTGCCGCGTGATATCCACATCATTGATCGAAGCTGGCGTCGACGTAGATTTTCCGATGGTGTACCGCGCCGAGGCCGGGCTTGATTCTATTGCCCAGGCGGCGGGGCGATGCAATCGTGAAGGTCGGCGTTCGGTGGACGAGAGCTTTGTCTATGTGTTTCGGGTTGCCAGCGCTTGGAGCACACCACCTGAGCTGGAGCAATATGCCCAAGCTAGCCGGGGGATATTTCGTAAACACGCATCGAACCCGCTGTCGCTTGAGGCCATAAGGGACTATTTTCAGGAAGTCTATTGGCTGAAAGGCTCAGAATTGGATACCTATGCACTGTTGAAAGCCGTCGAAAACGGGGGGATTGATGGGATTCCCTATGAGCAGCTCGCCAACAAATTCCGCATGATCGAGAGCAACATGAAGCCTGTCATTGTGCCTTACCATGGCAACGGAGAAAGACAAGGAAACGCGGAAATTACGTCACTGCTGAACGACCTGGCTCACGCTGAATACCCAGGGAGGATCGCCAGGAAGCTGCAGCGCTATCTGGTTCAGATTCCAGAGCATGGGCTGAGGGCACTTCTGACGGCAAAGGCGGTGCAGGCGGTCAATCCACTCAAGTTTGGTGATCAGTTTTTGGAGCTCTGTAAGCCAGATCTTTATGACCCGGTTTGTGGTTTGAGTTGGGAGAACCCAGAGTTTATATCAGCTGAGCAATCTGTATTTTAAATGGTCCGAGATATTTCGGTGTCTGATAGGCGCTAGGAGGTGCAATGCCGTATGGTATTCGATTGAAAGTATGGGGGGACAGAGCTTGTTTCACCCGTCCGGAAATGAAGGCCGAGCGGGTTAGTTATGATGTGATCACGCCGTCTGCGGCACGTGGCATATTGGAGGCAATTCACTGGAAACCGGCTATTCGCTGGCATATTGATCGGATACGGGTACTGAAACCCGTTCGCTTTGAATCCATACGTCGCAATGAAGTTGGCAGCAAACTCTCCGCCGCTTCCGTTAAAAAAGCGATGAATGCAGGCACCACTGACGGCCTGGTTGCCTATGTCGATCAGGATCGGCAGCAGCGGGCTGCCACCGTTCTGCGGGAGGTGGCGTACGTTATCGAAGCTCATTTCGAATTGACGGAGCAGGCAGAGCCATCCGAGACGGAAGGAAAACACCTCGATATTTTCAATAGGAGGGCCAGGAAAGGTCAATTCTTTCATGCGCCTTGTCTTGGGGTCAGGGAGTTTCCAGCAAATTTTGAGTTATTGGAAGGGGAGGAGTGTCCCGACATAGATTCAACGTTGGCAGGTGACAAAGATCTGGGCTGGATGCTCCATGATTTTGATTTCAAGGATGATTACACCCCGCATTATTTCCGGGCAGTTATGAAGGATGGCTGGATTGACGTACCGATGTTTGGCGCGGAGGCAAACAAGTCATGATCCTCACTGCGCTAAACAACTACTACAATCGACTGATTGAACAAGGTACTGACGATGTACCAGCCTTTGGATTCAGCCAGGAACAAATAAGCTTTGCGTTGGTGATAGATGGCAAGGGAGAGTTGGTTGATGTCATCAGCTTGATGGATACTTCAGGCAAAACGCCGCGCCCGAGGGTCATGCAGGTGCCTCAGCCGCCCAAACGATCGTCAGGTATTTCACCTTGTTTGTTTTGGGACAAAACGAGTTATGTTCTGGGGCTCACTGGCGGTGAGAGTCAAAAGGATGTTGAGCGAGCAGGGAAGACATTTGAAGCGTTCAGGCTTTTTCATCAGGATTGGCTGGGCGGTGAAGACGATATCGGGCTCCAGGCCCTGCTTGCGTTTTTGGGCAAATGGAATCCTGATAACACCGAAATGGCTGCTCGTATACCGGAGGCGGCGCTCGATACCAACGTGGTGTTCCGGCTGGAAGGAGAGCAACGATTTTTACATGAACGCCCTGCATCTGCTGCCGTCCGGGCACGCCAATTGAACCAGACCGGAAAGCACTCATCCATATGCCTCGTAACGGGCGAGTTTGCCTCTCCTGCCAAGCTCCACCCCACGATAAAAAACGTCAATGGCGCCCAGAGTTCAGGTGCATCTTTGGTGTCGTTCAACCAGGATGCATTCGAGTCCTACGGCAAAACCCAAGGTGATAATTCACCAGTGTCTGATGTGGCAGCGTTTGGTTACGGAACAGCATTAAATTATCTGCTACGCCGTAGTGAAGATAATAATCATCGGCTTCAGATTGGCGATGCCACGGTTGTCTTTTGGGCTGAAGCGGCGTCTGCAAGAAGGTCCCAAGCGGCTGAGTCGTTGTTTAACATCTTGCTGCAACCTCCGGCACCGGACGATGAGGCCGAGAACACGTTGCTTCATGCGACGTTGGCGAAAATAGCCAAAGGTCGCCCTTTAGAAGAGTTGAATCCGGATTTTCAATCGGATACCAGGATTCATGTTTTGGGGCTGGCGCCGAATGCTTCCCGGTTGTCGATCCGGTTCTGGCAGGTGGACACCCTGAAAATTTTTGCGCGAAGAGTTTCTGAGCATTACCAGGATCTGTTGCTTGAGCCCAAACCCTGGAAATCTGAGCCAGCTGTATGGCGATTGCTGGCGGAAACGGTTCCGCATCGCACTGGCAGCAAACCCAAACTGGACGACGTTGCACCGCATCTGGCTGGCGAGATGGCGCGAGCGATTCTGACCGGGCAGCGATACCCACGCAGTTTGCTCAGCAATCTGCTGATGAGGATGCGGGCTGATGGGGATGTGACCTCACTTCGCGTTGCTCTTTGCAAGGCTGTATTGGCGCGTGACGCTCGGCTAAGTAAACACAATTCCGACAACAAGGAGATACCCGTGAGTCTAGACACTGACAATACCGATCCAGGCTACCTGCTGGGGCGACTGTTTGCATCATTAGAATCCGTTCAACGAGCGGCGCTAGGTGGCAAAGTTAACGCCACCATTCGAGATCGCTTTTTTGGATCAGCATCGGCAACACCGGCGAGTATATTTCCAGTATTGATGCGCAATGCTCAGAATCACATGGGGAAGGTCAAAAAGGACCGTCCTGGCTTGGCGACGAATCTGGAGAAGCAGCTTGATGAGATCGTTGGAAAGCTGTCACCGCAGTTGCCCAAGAGTTTACGTATGGAGTCTCAGGGCAGATTCGCCATTGGTTACTACCATCAACGTGCGGAAATTTTCAAAAAACATGACCCGGAATTGATTGAAGGAGAAGAATAATGAGCGTCTTGAAGAACCGTTACGAATTTGTCTTTCTGTTTGATGTCTCGAATGGTAACCCAAATGGCGACCCGGATGCTGGAAATATGCCACGCCTGGACCCCGAGACCAATCAGGGGCTGGTTACTGACGTATGCCTTAAACGCAAGATCCGAAACTTCGTTGCGCTGGCCAAAGATGACACGGCTGGTTTTGACATTTATATGCAGGAGAAGTCAGTGCTGAATAATCAGCACAAAAAGGCCTACGAAGCGTTGGAAATAACACACGAAGCCAAGAAACTGCCAAAAGATCAGCAGAAAGCAATAGCGCTTACTCAGTGGATGTGTGCAAATTATTTTGATGTTCGGACATTCGGCGCAGTAATGACAACCGAGGTGAACGCGGGGCAGGTACGTGGACCTGTTCAGCTTGCTTTTGCTCATTCCATCGATCCTATTGTTCCTATGGAAGTGTCAATCACGCGAATGGCAGTCACCAACGAAAAGGATCTTGAGAAAGAGCGCACCATGGGGCGAAAACATATCGTTCCCTACGGCCTGTACCGTGCGCATGGATACGTCTCAGCCAAGTTGGCTGAAAAAACCGGATTTTCAGAAGACGATCTGCAACTTCTCTGGCAATCGTTGATGAACGCATTCGAGCACGACCGCTCTGCGGCTCGTGGTGAAATGTCGGCACGGAACCTAATCGTATTTCAGCACGAGAACCCGATGGGTAATGCCCCCGCCCATAAACTATTCGATTTGGTGTCAGTGGAACGAACAAACGGGGAGGTCGACACACCAGCACGAAGTTACGCTGATTATAAGGTAGTCCTGGATAAGTCCGGGATACCGGATGGGGTTACCGTTCAGGAACTGTTGTGAGCGAAAACTCCGCTTTAAACCCGTCGAGTTCGACGGGTCTAAAGCTAACAGAAGATTATATTGCGATTTCTGCACTACAGCACTATGCCTATTGCCCCAGGCAGTTCGCGTTGATTCACGTCGAACAGGTTTGGGCTGAAAACCGGTTTACTGCCGAGGGGCAGGTATTGCATCAGCGAGTCGACTCCAACGAAGTCGAGCAGCGTGGACGCGTTCGCTACGAGCGCAGTGTTTCTCTGATTTCCCAAGAACACGGGCTTGCTGGCAAGATGGATTTGCTGGAAATCGAATCTGGAGAGCCACCCAGGTATTTCCCGGTGGAGTACAAAAGGGGTAAACCAAAAATTGAGCAGTGGGACAAAATACAACTTTGCGCTCAGGCGCTTTGTATAGAAGAAATGCGGAGTGTCCCGGTAAAGGAGGGGGCGCTCTGGTATTGGGAAGTACGGCGGCGTGAACCGGTTGCTATTGATCTCCAGTTAAGGAACCTGACGTTGTCGACAATAACTGGCGCCCGTGTGTTGATTGAAAGCGGCGTGACGCCAACACCGCAGGTTGACAAAACTCGTTGTCGCGCCTGTTCTTTGAAGGATATCTGCCTGCCAGATGCTTTTCGATCGGACAAAACACGTCAGTACGTTGCGGAAATCGGCGTATGAAAAAACTTCTGAATACGCTTTACATCAACCGCCAGGAGACATACATCCACAAGGAGCGGGAGACGATTGTCATCAAGTTCAAAGGTGAAAGGCTGGGTCAGTTCCCGGCTATCAATATGGCTAATATCCTCTGCTTTGGCAATGTGTCGGTGTCGCCGTTTCTGATGGGTTACTGCGCTGAGCAAGGTATAGGCCTGACATTTTATACGGAATACGGTCGCTTCCTCGCAAGAATGCAGGGCAAGACAGCGGGCAATGTCTTGCTCCGTCGCAAGCAGTTTCGTTGGGCAGACGATGAGAGTGCGTCAACCGCCGTCTCCAGACTGATCGTGGCTGCCAAAATAGCAAACTCGAGGTCAGTATTACTGAGAGATATCCGGAATCACGGTGAAAACGGGGTTCTAAGGGCCGCAAGCGATAGGTTGGCGGTGAGTTGTCGACGAGCTAAACATGCTGGCAGCGTCGATGAGGCTAGAGGCATAGAAGGCGAAGCTGCAGCGACATATTTCTCGGTGTTTAACGAACTGATTCGCGGCCCCGGTTTCGTTTTTGGTGGTCGCGTTCGGCGTCCTCCAACAGACCCTGTAAATGCGATGCTCTCTTTCGCTTACTCATTGATTACCCAGGAATGTGTCTCCGCGCTGTCAGGTGTAGGATTGGATCCTTATGTTGGGTATTTGCATAAAGACAGACCCGGCAGGTCCAGTCTGGCGCTGGATTTACTGGAAGAGTTCCGGGCGGCTTGGGCTGATAGGCTTGTATTAACACTTATCAATCGCCGTCAACTGCAGTTAACTGATTTTGTCACCGAGGCCAGTGGTGCGGTGCGGATGAGTGACGACGCTCGCAAGAGGTTCCTGGTGGCGTACCAGGAGCGGAAACAGGTCGAAGTGATGCATCCATACCTCGAAGAACAAGTTCCCATCGGATTGTTGCCGCATTGCCAGGCTTTGCTGTTAGCTAGGCACATTCGAGGCGATACCGAATTTTACCCACCCTACGTTCAAAGATAATGTTAGTCTTGATAACCTATGACGTCAGCGTGGTCTCTAAAGGCGGCACAAAACGTCTGCGACATATTGCAAAGACCTGTCTTGACTACGGTAGCCGGGTTCAGAACTCGGTGTTCGAGTGTGAGGTAGACCCCGCGCAGTTTACGATGCTGAAGACCCGGTTGCTTGATATCTATGATCCTGACGAAGATAGCTTGAGGTTTTATTTCCTCGGAAGCCAAGGGCGTCGTAGAGTTGAGCATCATGGCGCCAAGCCTGTGCAGGATATGGTGCGGGATGCTCTCATTCTATAGCCGCTAACCCCAGGCTCTCATAGATTCTTTGCTAGGTTAGCGATTGTCTAACCTTTTGTTCTTTAAAAGAATGTGAAAACTTATGCCCAGTTGGGCTAAAGCCGATGCCCGATGCGCCTTCGTTAGCGGATATTGGTTCGTTTCCCTATACCTCTCAGATCGTTATACTGGAGCGGTCGCGCCCTTCAGGGGCGCGTGGATTGAAACGTAGCGTCGGCGCTCGGATCAGTAGTCCCTGCCGGTCGCGCCCTTCAGGGGCGCGTGGATTGAAACTATAAGAGATACGACCAAATGACCAGCAACGCCGCGTCGCGCCCTTCAGGGGCGCGTGGATTGAAACATTCAGCCGCTGGTTGGCATGGCTGTATCTACTGGTCGCGCCCTTCAGGGGCGCGTGGATTGAAACACCACCTAGCACGGTATCACCGGCTACCGCGCCTGTCGCGCCCTTCAGGGGCGCGTGGATTGAAACTCGGCAGGGTCAATAGTTGAATTAGCCGAAGACGGTCGCGCCCTTCAGGGGCGCGTGGATTGAAACAAGGAATACCATGCTGCCGCCGCCCTGAACAGGCGTCGCGCCCTTCAGGGGCGCGTGGATTGAAACATTTTTTTGGCCACAAGGTAGGTGCCACCGGCAAGGTCGCGCCCTTCAGGGGCGCGTGGATTGAAACAAGTCAGACCACACTGCATAGATCCGTCTGCTGGGTCGCGCCCTTCAGGGGCGCGTGGATTGAAACTATGCTGACGAGAAGCAGCAGGCCAGAAGACGCGTCGCGCCCTTCAGGGGCGCGTGGATTGAAACTTTTATTCGGATGTGAACGAACAGAGCCTGGAGTGGTCGCGCCCTTCAGGGGCGCGTGGATTGAAACGCGGGATTCGATGGCAACAACGCGCTCGTCACTCAGTCGCGCCCTTCAGGGGCGCGTGGATTGAAACATCATGTGATCGCGGTTGCCACCCCAGCCTACGAGTCGCGCCCTTCAGGGGCGCGTGGATTGAAACAGCAAGATGATGTTGATTGCTCGACTGAATCGAGGGTCGCGCCCTTCAGGGGCGCGTGGATTGAAACAGTAAAGCCACGGTCTCCAACAAGCTGCTGCAGCGTCGCGCCCTTCAGGGGCGCGTGGATTGAAACGATGACCCACCTGCCACTGTGTTGCTGCGTCCGTCGTCGCGCCCTTCAGGGGCGCGTGGATTGAAACTTCACAGTATTGCTTATGCGCAGTCAGCTCTTGAGGTCGCGCCCTTCAGGGGCGCGTGGATTGAAACCGGCGTGAATTGGCTGAAGCGCCGCACCATGTAGTCGCGCCCTTCAGGGGCGCGTGGATTGAAACTCGTATGTGCCGCCACTGTTGCTGATCCATGGCGTCGCGCCCTTCAGGGGCGCGTGGATTGAAACAATATATTTTCCTTTGTAGCGAGTGCAAGCCGGTGTCGCGCCCTTCAGGGGCGCGTGGATTGAAACCGTTTAGCCCGTCCATCGTGTCTGCCCACTGCACGTCGCGCCCTTCAGGGGCGCGTGGATTGAAACAAGTCTATCGACACCAAAAAGCTAGCGAAACGGCGGTCGCGCCCTTCAGGGGCGCGTGGATTGAAACATGCTGTGGGTTGATCGTGTCAGTCTGGCGTACAGGTCGCGCCCTTCAGGGGCGCGTGGATTGAAACTTCCCGAAAAAGTTTTCGTTGTCTGTATCCGCACGTCGCGCCCTTCAGGGGCGCGTGGATTGAAACTCGACACCGCCAATTTTGAGCTGACTTCAGTGCTTGTCGCGCCCTTCAGGGGCGCGTGGATTGAAACTTCTTCAACTTGCTTGGCTATTGTGGAATTTGTCGTCGCGCCCTTCAGGGGCGCGTGGATTGAAACTGATCGTTGCTGGCAGATTTAGCCAGCGTACTGTTGTCGCGCCCTTCAGGGGCGCGTGGATTGAAACAAGTAAACGCCCGTCAATGATAATTACAGAACGGTGTCGCGCCCTTCAGGGGCGCGTGGATTGAAACAAGTTAAATGGCTTCAAAGAAATCAAGCTGGTTGGGTCGCGCCCTTCAGGGGCGCGTGGATTGAAACATCCAATCTGGAAGATGTTCATAGGTGAACTTGATGTCGCGCCCTTCAGGGGCGCGTGGATTGAAACCCATGCAATGTCGGACGTACCGTTCAAGCGCACCGCAAGTCGCGCCCTTCAGGGGCGCGTGGATTGAAACCTCTTCACCGTCCCTGTGATCTTCGAGATGTTCCTGTCGCGCCCTTCAGGGGCGCGTGGATTGAAACATATGCAAGGGCGCACTGGGTCAGCTTTCAGCAGGGTCGCGCCCTTCAGGGGCGCGTGGATTGAAACCTAGTTAACCAGAAATCATGCCCGGCCATTTCAAAGTCGCGCCCTTCAGGGGCGCGTGGATTGAAACAAAAAATCGGCTTTGTTTTTGTCAGTAATCATAATGTCGCGCCCTTCAGGGGCGCGTGGATTGAAACAGGCGACAACTTGAGACCGGCGAGATAGCCGGGCAGTCGCGCCCTTCAGGGGCGCGTGGATTGAAACCAAAGGTTGAGTATGGGCGCCACTTGATAGAGTGGTCGCGCCCTTCAGGGGCGCGTGGATTGAAACCGCTTCCGATATGTCAACCGAGGCGCCGTTGTATTGTCGCGCCCTTCAGGGGCGCGTGGATTGAAACATATCGCCCTGCAGCATTCCAGACCACTGGAACTGGTCGCGCCCTTCAGGGGCGCGTGGATTGAAACTGTAGCGGTACGGGATAATCCCGCGATCAGTCAGGTCGCGCCCTTCAGGGGCGCGTGGATTGAAACTGCAAATAGACAGCCCATACCATGACGGGATTGGTGTCGCGCCCTTCAGGGGCGCGTGGATTGAAACAAAGCAAAAACCACGCCTCTGTATCCTTGGCAAGGTCGCGCCCTTCAGGGGCGCGTGGATTGAAACAGGCGGGCGCAAAGTACATGCTTTACCTTTACGGTCGCGCCCTTCAGGGGCGCGTGGATTGAAACTCCGTGGCTACCGAGTAGTCAACAACGGAATAGTTGTCGCGCCCTTCAGGGGCGCGTGGATTGAAACATGTTTACCTCTCAGGTGGTCACCACTCCATTTTCGTCGCGCCCTTCAGGGGCGCGTGGATTGAAACTATCCCGCCAAGGATATACCAGAGGTGCGGCCGGTCGCGCCCTTCAGGGGCGCGTGGATTGAAACTTCGTTGGCAAGGAGCACTGCCCAGATACCCTGGTCGCGCCCTTCAGGGGCGCGTGGATTGAAACATGGTGCTCAGCAGTTGACTGACATTTCTGGCCTTGTCGCGCCCTTCAGGGGCGCGTGGATTGAAACTAAGAATATATCCATTTAAGCCATCGTGTTTCTGGTCGCGCCCTTCAGGGGCGCGTGGATTGAAACCAGAGTTTGGTTAAGCCGAGCATTGTCGTCGCGAAGTCGCGCCCTTCAGGGGCGCGTGGATTGAAACGGAAATTAACGGCTTGCCAGACCCCCACCAACGAGTCGCGCCCTTCAGGGGCGCGTGGATTGAAACAAGACATCATCGGGCAACGCGCTGTAGGGATTGCGTCGCGCCCTTCAGGGGCGCGTGGATTGAAACGCAGACCATGAGAGTTCTCGGCGGATAGTGATTAGGTCGCGCCCTTCAGGGGCGCGTGGATTGAAACAGCTTCCCAGCTGCAACTGTCACTGTTGCAGAGTGTCGCGCCCTTCAGGGGCGCGTGGATTGAAACCAATTTGGACTCAGATACCAGTTCCAATTTGGCATGTCGCGCCCTTCAGGGGCGCGTGGATTGAAACAGTCCACCGGCAGAGGTCGAAGGTGGTCAGTCGGTCGCGCCCTTCAGGGGCGCGTGGATTGAAACTGGCAATTCGGCCAATGACGAAATGGTCAAAGAGGTCGCGCCCTTCAGGGGCGCGTGGATTGAAACTGAGGCTGTGCCAGTGAGCTTCGCATCCGACATGGTCGCGCCCTTCAGGGGCGCGTGGATTGAAACGATCATGATCACGTGAGCGTTGCCGCCGCGTGCGTCGCGCCCTTCAGGGGCGCGCGGATTGAAACGCTGCCATCGTGGATAATGTCGCAGACCACCCCAGGTCGCGCCCTTCAGGGGCGCGTGGATTGAAACTCGGTACGTGTCTGGCTATCCCGGTGGTGCTGCTGGTCGCGCCCTTCAGGGGCGCGTGGATTGAAACCTTGATCCATAGGTCAGAGGCATCAGCGCCGGCTGGGGCGCGCCCTTCAGGGGCGCGTGGATTGAAACAAAGTCCAGCCTCTTGGCATAATTCAGACGACTGTCGCGCCACTTGGGGCGTGTGGGTTGAAACCGCAAATCTCGCGGCCAGTACCTCGCCGCGCCGTGTCGCACCCCTGTCAGACGCGTGGATCGAAACTATCGCTATGACATCGTCGAGCAGATGCTGACCGGGTCACGCCCCCTCGCAGGCGCGTATACAGAGAAAGGACGGTGAGCAACTGACCTACCTGATCATTGATCACGCCCCCTCGCAGGCGCGTATACAGAGAAAGTTAGAGCCAAAATGCTTTAGCGCTGTGCGCTACAACTTCGCTTTGCCGGACTGTTGACTACCGGTCAATGCAGCACTCACCAGAAACTGAGACCTGTTCATTCCCATTTGCTCTGCCGCTGCATCAATTCGACGCAAGGCAAAGCGCGGCACTGTAATATTGATTCGCTCCGCCGGTCCCATCAATTTGTCCAGATCAATTTCGACCATCGCCCAGGTTCCACCTTTATACTCAGCGGACTGCGTTAACACAGTAAATGACGTAGGAGCCGGGATGGTTTCCTTGTCTTCGATCATCCCTTCGATATGCAATTCCATGGCTTCACGAGCCATTCGCAAGGCTTCTTCCGGCGTTTTTCCTGCCGAAATGCAGCCCGGCAGATCAGGCACAACGACACCAAAATCGCTGTCCGGATCTTTCTGAATCACCACTGGATACAGCATCTGTTTACCCTCTGGTCTCATTTGAGACCTGCTTGCTTGTATATTGAGTTCACAGTTCCTTTAGGCAAGTCTCGCTTTGGATGGGGAACAGTGACGCGGCCCGATTTCACGCGGTGCTTGAATTGATGGTGACTGCCTTTCGTGGCAACCAGTTCCCAACCATCCCGTTTAAGTACCCTGATCAGATCTCCGCTGTCCATCCTGCTATTGTACACACCAATACACACGAATCAAGTATGGCGTGCACAATAACAAAATCGGTCGTTCTGTCCTCAAGGGCGCCCATCCACGATTATTGGAGTGTCGACGTGCAATTGCTCCAGTCCGCGGTTCTCCCGACGCTTACCCAGGAACAGCACAATGGGCGCAGCAATAAACACCGATGAGCTGGTACTGATGACAATACCAAACAGCATGGGCAGGGCGAAGCTGGACACAGCGCTGCCACCGGCTATGGCCATGGGCAATATTGCCACCATCGTACTCAAGGATGTAAACACGGTCCGGGTGAGCGTTGCGCTGATACTTCGGTTGACCAGTGCAGCAAAATCCTGATCAGGCTTGGCCCGAAGGTTTTCGCGGATCCGGTCAAAAACAACCACCTTGTCGTTTACCGAATAACCAATCAGGGCCAGCAGGGCAGCCACGGCAGTCAGGTTGAACTCAACACCGGCCAGCGCAAAAAAACCCAGTGTTTTGGTCAGATCCAGACCGATGGTGATGACCGCCGCCACGGCAAAGTGGTTTTCAAAGCGGTACCACAGATATAGCAACATACCACCGCCCGCCAACAGCACGGCGAGGATGCTCAGATCGGCAAAATCGCCACTGACGCGCGGGCCGACCATGTCCGAGCGCAGTATCTCGGCCTCCGGCGATGCCTGGAATACCGCTGCCCTGATGTCTTCAATCACGGCACTGTTGTCCTGCTCATTCTGACTGGGTTGACGCAATTGGTAGGCGCTGCTGCCATTCAGGCCCTCGGCGCTGGCGCTGCCGGTTTCCTGCACGGAAACATCGCTCAACCCGGCAGCCAGCAAACTGTCACGCAACTGTTCAATGGTGGTGCCAGGGGCGCTGACTTCGACCAGTGCGCCGCCGCTGAAATCGATGCCGAAATCCAGCCCGGGCTTGACCAGCAGGCCCACGGCCGCCGTCGACAGGATGGCTGAAACCACCAGCCCGGCGACGCTGGCACGCATGAAATTGATCACCCGCTTGCCGCCACTGAAACGATCACCCAGACGGTCAAACAAGGCCAGGCCCGAGACTTTCAGAGTTCGGCCGTCGGACAGTCTCACGCGCCACTCCATCAGCACCCGGGTGACCGCTACGGCAGTGAACAGTGACGTCAGCAAGCCGATGCCCATGGTGACGGCAAAACCCCGAACCGGGCCCGAACCCATCAGAAACAGCAGACTGATGGCAATCAGGGTGGTGACGTTAGAGTCAATGATGGTGCTATAGGCCTTGCTGAAACCGTTTTCCAGCGACAACCAGGCAGTCTTGCCTTGCCGCAGTTCGTCACGGATGCGCTCATTGATCAGGATATTGGCGTCAACCGCCATGCCCATGACCAGAATCAGACCGGCGATACCGGGCAGGGTCAGGGTTGCCCCCAGCAGGCTGAGCACGCCAAAGATCAGGCCCATGTTGATACTGAGTCCCAGCCAGGCAATCAGGCCCCAGCTGCCATAAATTGCGGCCATGAAAATCAGCACCAGGCCAGCCCCGATGAGACCGGTGATCAGTCCCATCCTGATGGAGTCGCTGCCCAGGCTGGGGCCGACGCTGCGTTCTTCGATGACATCCAGGGCTGCTGGCAGGGCACCGGCGCGCAGCAGCATGGCCAGATCGGTGGCTTCAACGGCATTAAAGCCGCCGCTGATTTCGCCGCTGCCGGTCGTGATGGCGCTGCGAATAACCGGAGCGGTAATGACTTCGTCGTCCAGCACTACAGCCAGCGCCCGGCCGATGTTCTCCTGTGTCATGTCACCAAACAGACGACCCCCGGTTTTGTCCAGCACAAAATTGACAACGGGCAACCCGGTTTGTGGTTGCAACACCATGTTGGCATTACGCACGTGACGGCCTTCCATGGCGATTTGACGTTCCAGTCGATAGGTCTCGCCGTCTGTCTGGCCAGGCACATCCATGACGTCAGTCGAGCGGCTGTCAGCCAGCCAGTGGAAGTTCATTTTGGCGGTGGTGCCCAGCAACTCTTTCACGCGTTGCGGGTCACTGATGCCCGGCAGTTGCACGACGATGCTGTCTTCACCCTGACGGGTAATGCTGGGCTCCACCATGCCGGTTTCATCCAGGCGCCGATGAACAATGTCCAGGCTTTGCGTGACCGCGTCCTGCTGCAGGGCGTCGCGATGCGCGTCGGTCAGGGTCAGGGTAGCGGAGCTGCTGTCGCTGTCCAGTGCGTAAGCCGGCAGCCCGGTCTGGCTCTCTGCCAGGGTCTCTCTGACAATGCTTTGCAAGGCCGGCAACTCGCTACTGTCACGCAGCGCAATGGTGATCTGCTGTGCAGTAACCTGAGGACGCAGGTAGCGGATGCCGTCCTGGCGCAAACGGTCGGCAATGACATCTGCCAGCTGCTGGTTTTCGCTATGCAGCAGATCGTCCATGTCGACTGCCAGCAACAGATGAGAGCCGCCGCGCAGGTCCAGGCCCAGGCTGAACTGGTTGCTGGCGTACCAGTCGGGCAGGCGTTGCTGAAGCCTGTCGGGCAGTGCTGAAGGAAGGGCGCTAAGCAGGCCCATTAGAATAACCAGAGCGTACCACAGGGTACGCTGACGTAAGGATCGCATGATTGACCTCGCATGAAGAACTTAAACGATGAAAAATGTGTTTAAAGTTTCAGGCGAGAAGGGGCGGAGATCTTGGTGAATAGGGGGCAACCGCGAAGCGGGTGATCAGACTCGGGCTGCTGTTTGCATATCCCTGTCCGCGGGCGGGAGCGCGAAGATCGCAAATTGTCAGCGGTAGCGCCAGCGCCGCCGCTGGCAGGTCAACGGGCTCGGGATTGTTGAGAGGACTACCGTAACGGTTTATCTGTGACAGCAGGCGTGATGATGCGTTCAGTGCGCCATCGCGGGTGTTGGCAGCGGCCTGGGTATTGGCCGGCTGCTCCATTCCGGCGGCAGTTGCGCCGGAACCGGACCGGTCGCCGTCAAAAGCCAGGGCCGCATCGTACAGGGACATGCCGGGCAGACAGCAAAGAATCAGTGCCAGCAACCACGCGCGGAGACCCGAAGAGGGTGATCCGGTATGTGCTTTTTGCTCGCTTTGATTTATGTGTTTCACAAGCATGCTTATACGCCTGTGTGTGGTGCAGTGCAAGTGGCGCTTACACAATCTGTCGGTGTCATGGCCCGGACACGGCGTTGTCATCAAACCGTAAAACCAATGACACGGCTTCGTCACAATCGCGCTTTACACTGCTGCGAACCTCAAAAGTATGGAGCAATGTAATGCAGGCAATTCCACAGTTTACCCTTTGCAGATTAACCGCAGCCCTGATGCTGGCAGGCATGAGCAGCACCGGCATGGCGCAAGGTGGATCGGGCGCGACCGAGGTGGAGACCATCATGGTGTTCGGGCAACGGGAAGCAGCAAACCGGGCGCTGGGTCTGTACCGTGAATCGGATGCCGTTGCCAATTACATTTCCACTGACGACATGGGACAGTTTGTTGATCAGAACGTTGCCGAGTCTCTGCAGCGACTGCCTGGCCTGACCATTTCTCGCGACCAGGGTGAAGGCCGCTTTGTCAGCGTGCGAGGTGTTTCCGCCGGGCTGAGCACGGTGACTATCAATGGCATGCGTATCGGTACGCCGGAAGACGGGTCACGTGCGGTGCCGCTGGATGTAATTCCGACCGGGTCCGTGGATGGCATTGAAGTGGTCAAGGTACCAACTCCGGATATGCCTGGTGACGCCGTGGGCGGCGCCATCAATGTGAGTTCGGCATCGGCGTTTGATCGCAATGGTCAACAGATCACCTACCGCCTGGAGGGCTCCTACAACGACCTTAGCGGTGAAACCAGTCCCAAGGCGCAATTCAATTTCAGCGACGTAGTAGACGGTTTTGGCGGCACCGACAACGTCGGCATTTCGTTCGGACTGAATTATCTGAACCGTAAGCTGGAGTCGGACAATATTGAACCGGCCTATGACTTCCTGGAGTTCAACGGCGAGGATGTGTTCACGCTGCTGGAAGTCAACGAACGCAAGTATTTTGTCGAGCGCGAACGGATTGGTTTTAACCTTAATCTGGAGTACCAGCCGAGTGAAAGCACGCGTTTTTACGCCAATACCGTCTACAGCGAGTTCACTGACGCGGAGACCCGCCAGCGCAATGTCTTTGTGTTTGAAGATGCCACGATCACATCCTATGATGGCCGCAATGTAAGTTACGCGGATATTCCGGAAGACAGTTTCCGCCGGCGTGTCCGTTTCCGTACCAAGGAACAGGACACCCTGGCTTTTGCGCTGGGCGCAGAACATGATTTCCAGACCTGGTCGCTGGACTACAACGCCGGTATCTCTACCACTGACGAGCGTGTGCCGGATGAAAAGGAAGGGCGTTTTGAAAAGAGTGGCAATGCGCTGGACGCGCTGGTGCAGATTGGCCAGGGCATCCCCAGCTACACCTTCATGGAAAACGGTGCGCCAGCGGTCGGTTATCTTGACAACAGCCTGTACGAATTGGACCGTGTCGTAAACGAGCCCTTGTCGGTGGACGATGATGACGTAAACTTTGCACTCAACATCGAAGTGCCGATGGCCTTTGGCATTGAATCACTGACAGTCAAGACCGGCATTGATGGACGTTTCAAGGACAAGCTGACGGACGTCAACGAGTTTGAAGAACGTGATACACCGGATGTGCTGTTGTCACAGTTTACCACGGGTGCGCCTTCATACGGCCTGAGCGACATCGGTCAGGGCATCAGTTCCTCAGCCTTTGTCAATTTCTACAATTCAAATCGCAGCGAATTCAGACAGCGTCCGCAGGACGTTGAAGAAAACCTGGCATTGAACGCCGCCCAGGATTTTAATGCTGAAGAAGATGTGACCGCCGGTTATATGATGGGTACCTGGAACCTTGATCGCGTCCGCGTCATTGCCGGGGTACGTGTTGAACGTACTGATTACACTGCGGACGGCAACGAGCTACTGTTTAATGAGGACGGTGATCTGACCATCAGTGATCGTTCAGTCTCTTCCAAATACACTGATGTGTTGCCGGGTCTGCACCTGCGCTACGAACCGGCAGACAACCTGGTGCTGCGCGCGGCCTGGAGCAATACCATAGCGCGTCCCAGCTTCAGCGATATTTCGCCACGCTCACGGATCAACCTGGAAGACAGCGAGATAGAACTGGGCAACCCAAACCTGGATCCCTACAAGTCTACCAACTTTGATTTACTGGCTGACTGGTACTACGGTAATTCCGGCGTGATTTCCGCAGGTGTGTTCTACAAAGATATAGACGACTACATCGTGGACTTTTCGACCACCCAGAATCCTGAATTTGCCGGCTTCGAAGTTGACCAACCGGTCAATGGCACCAAGGCGTCGGTGGCCGGTATCGAGTTCAATGTGCAGCAGGGTTTCGAGATGATTGATGAATCCCTGACCGGCTTGCTCGCCGGTTTCAATCTGACGGCCCTGGACACCGATCTGGAAATTGCCGAACGTGCCGGAGAGTCCTTTGCGCTACCCGAAGCTGCAGAGCGTTCAGGGAATTTCTATCTGGGTTATGAAAATGAACTGCTCAGCACCCGGCTGAGTGTGTCCTATCGCGACAAGTTCCTCAGTGAGGTGGGTGATACCCGTCAGTTCGATTTGTACGTGGCACCGCACACCCAGGTGGACCTGACCGCATCGTACCGCTTTAACCCGCGGTTTGAGCTGGTTGCCGAACTGACCAACCTGACTGATGAAGCACTGGAGCTGTATCAGGGTAACAAGAGCTACACCTTCCAGTTTGAGGAGTATGGCCCGACGTTTGCCATAGGCTTCAAGGGTCAGTTCTGACCTGACGCCTGACCGGGCCTGGATCCAGGCCCGACACGCGCTAAAACCGCACCCGGCGCATAATCGATGATTGTGCGCCGGGTTTTGTCATTGAACAGACCCGCATTGCCCATTACAGTCAGGGCTCCTATACTGGCGAACATGAAAATAACAACGCCTGATGCGGGAGCCTGCCAGCATGTTTCGACTACGATTCATTGATCGGTTCAAGTTTTTTGTCGAACGCCAGTTTGTAAAAGGCGCATCCTATCAGCTGTTGGTAGTGGTGGCAGTGATCGGTCTGATTTCCCTGGTTGGTGGCATGCTGGTATTGCCACTGGGCGAGTACGACGAGCATCTGGGCAATGCGGTATGGTGGGCGTTTTTGCGCCTGACCGATCCCGGTTACCTGGGCGATGACGAGGGCACCTGGCGCCGTATTGTCTCAACCTGGTTGACGGTCAGTGGTTATGTAGTATTTCTGGGCGCACTGGTAGCTATCATGACGCGATGGCTGATTGCCATCATGGAACACCTCGAGCTGGGCCTGACCCCCGTCTCGCTGAAAAACCACATTGTCATTCTGGGCTGGAACAACCGCACAGTGCCTTTGTTGCGCGAGCTGGTCATGTCAACATCACGCCTAGGGCGCTTCATGCGCGAACGGGATATCAAGCGTCTGCAGATCGTTGTGCTGTCCGAGCAGGTGTCTTCCGAACAGATACAGTTGCTGCGCGCCGACCCGGGCATAGGCCGGCGCAGCAAGGACATCATTTTGCGCAGCGGCTCACCACTGCAACCTGAGGCACTGCATCGTGTTGCCTGTCTGCAGGCGGCGGCCGTAATCATCCCCAATGAATCCCATGGCCCGGACAGTCTGGTGACGTCCGATGTGGAGTCACTGAAAGCCTTGCTGTCCATTCATTCCCAGGCTCGCGAGCGCAAACAGCCACTGCCATTTGTAGTTATGGAAGTCGAAGATGTGCGCAAGTTCTCCGTCGCTGCCCGTGCCTATCCGGGCCCACTGGAGGTTGTCGCAGGAGACGCGACCATCAGTCGTTTGCTGGCACAGAACATCATCCATCCGGGACTGTCCGAGCTTTACGGAGAATTACTGACGGCCCACGCCGGCAACGAACTGTATATCAGGCCGGCGGCTCCCTATGCCGGGCTGGCAATAGCGGAAATCGAAGCCCGCTGTCCATATGCCATTATGTTCGGTCTGTTACGCCCTGGGGCTGACGGGGAGCTGCACACACACTTGAACGTGGCCTCTGACGAGATCCTGACAGAGGCGGATGCGTTGGTACTGATGGCGAGGTCATTCGACGAAACCGAACCAGCAGCTCGCGCACCCAGCGATCACCGAATTAACCGCGTGGCAACTGTGACAGATTCCGGCACATTGCCGGTGCAGCGCAAACGCTTGCTGATCCTGGGCTGGAACCGACGCGTGCCAGCCATCATTACCGAACTGGCGAGTTATCAGAATTATGAGTTTGATGTTGATATGGTGTCGATCGTGTCAGCAGATACCCGTACCCATGAAATTGCCCGTTACAGCGATGTTGCGGCCAGAGTACGCTGCGAGCATATCGAAGCTGACTATATGGTTGAGGGAGAGTTGCGCCGCCTGGACCCGGCGCGCTTCGACAGCATCATATTGTTGTGCAGCGACCGTCTGAGCTCTGGTGAAGAAGCCGATGCCCGGGCCATTGTTGGGTATCTGGTGCTTGAAGAGATTCTGCAGGAACAGTACAGGCAGCCCCAGATACTCCTCGAGCTCAGCGATCCTGCCAACGAAGATCTGTTGGCCAGCAACAACAGCGAAACCATCATCAGTCCCATGATTCTCAGTCACATGCTGTCCCAGGTCACACTGCGCCGCGAGCTGCGTCTGGTATATGACGAGTTGTTTACTGCACATGGCGCCGAGATCCAGTTTTACCCACCAGAGGAGTATGGTTTGCGGCCGCACGCGAGCTTCAGTGAGTTCGAGGTCAAGGCCGCTGCCCTTGGCGAAACGGCGCTCGGTATTTATCGCAGCCAGGCCGATGCGCATGGCAGGCGTCTTCAGCTCAATCCGATACGGGCCAAGGCCATGGATCTTGCGCCGGGCGATCAGCTGGTGGCCTTGATTACCCTATAGCGGGAAGAAGGGGGGTGAGCAGGGATTCAAGGCAATACAGCGGTGTTGCTGTATACGCGGGCAGACAGTGCTCTGCTATACTCCGCGCGCAGCCCGATGCTCTGGTTGCCTGAAGGTTTTCATGACAGAATGGGGGGTGAATTAATGAATAATATCAAGCCGTTATTGTTGGCAGGGCTGATGGTGCCAGGGTTGGTGCTGGCAGATTCATCAGATTACAGCTATATCGAAGGCAGCTATCTGCAGGGTGAGATCAGTGACGTTGAGATCGATGGCTTTGATGTCGAAGCCAGCGTGGAATTTCTGGACAGAATACTGGCTGTGGCCAGCTATACTGATCTGGGTCTGGATGAAGATACCGCCGGTGTTGATTTGGAGGGTGACATTCAATCAGTCGGCCTGGGCTACATTTTCGGTCGCAACGACACTGCCAGTGTCTATGGCACCGCCAGCTACATCGAATATGACGTGCGTGGGCGGCTTGGCGCCTTTACCTTTGCAGATGACAGCGACGGTGTCCAGTTCGAATTGGGGGCCCGGATGAACCTCAGCCCCGAGGCAGAGCTGTTTGTAAAGGTCAAACACATCGACCTGGGTGAAGGCGATGAAGAGACCACGCCCGGCGTTGGTCTGGTCTACCGGTTCCTGCCGGCTCTTTCAGGCACGCTGACCTACGATCGGAACTCCGACGACGACCTGATGGGCCTGGGCCTGCGTCTGACCTTCTGACATCGGTGCATCGGTGCACCGGACAGCGTCATAAAAACACTGTTACAAAAAAGGCCGACCTGTCGCGGACAGGTCGGCCTTTTTACGCAGCGTGCGGGGCCAATACCCCACAGAATCAAGCCAGGTTTTTGTTGGCAAAATCCCAGTTGACCAGATTGTCCAGAAACGCAGCCAGGAAGTCCGGGCGACGGTTCTGATAATCCAGATAGTAGGCGTGTTCCCAGACATCGCAAACCAGGATAGGTTTGGCGCTGGTGGTCAGCGGTGTTTCCGCATTCGGAGTTTTGGCGATTTTAAGTTTGCCGCCATCAAGGACCAGCCAGACCCAGCCACTGCCAAACTGGCCGACGCCGCCGGCAGTGAACTCTTTTTTGAAGTCATCGTAGCTGCCGAAGTCGGCGTTGATCTTGTCAGCAATGGCACCGGTTGGCGCGCCGCCGCCAGCGGGCTTCATGCTTTGCCAGAAGAAGTTGTGGTTATAGACCTGAGCCACGTTGTTGAACAGTGGGCCACCCACTTTGGCGCTTTCTCGTACCAGATCTTCCAGGTTATCGGCATCGACGCCGGCATCGGCCAGCAATTCGTTGCCCTTGACCACGTAGGTGTTGTGGTGTTTACCGTGGTGGAAGCCCAGTGTTTCCGCAGACATGTGCGGTTCCAGTGCATTGGCGGCATAGGGCAGATCGGGTAATTCTAATTTCATACAAGCCTCGACAAATCAATTGGAGATAGTCACGTAATATCAGCTTTTCAGCATAAATCACTATGGCCTGTGTTTCAAGGCGGCATAGCCCGCAAACGCATGACAGACAGGCTTTGCCGCCAGCCTTGCATGCGTCTACAATACAGGCAATTGTATGCGTGCGTATGTATGCATGCGTACCAAAGCGCTGGGGAAATGAACGATGCGAGACAATGATGATCTGGGTGATATACCGTCAATGGTCCCTGACCGGGACGAAGTCGTAGACCGTCAGCATGCCCGGCGTCAGCCGGATCTGGTCAAACCTGTCAGCTACGCAGAAACCATCAAGGTCAGCACCTGGCCGGTGCGGGTCATGCTGGGCGTGCTGACTTTGGCGATACTGGCCGGGGCCGGACTGGCATATACGGTCTATGAGGAAAATCTGCGCCGTCTGGACCAGGCCAACGCCCGCATCATGGACCTTGAGGACCGCCTGTCCATGGTGGGTGACTCGGCCGAGGAAACCACAGGCAATATCATCGAACGGGTGGATTTCAATTTTTCCGAAATCGATAAGCTGTGGGCCGCGCGCAACGCCACCAACGCCAACGTCACCGATCTTACCGGACGTGTGGCCATCACCGAAACGCGTTCACAGGAGAACCTCACGCTGGTCGAAGAAACCAATCAGCGCCTGCTGCAGGCGACCAATCTGGTCGAGGAGAATCGCCGCAGCGTTGCCGATCTGCGCCAGGCCTCGGAAAATCTGGCAGCTCGCGTCGACACCATGAACAATACCCTGCAGGAAGTGCGCGGCGTGGCCCAGGAAGTGGTGAATCTGCGCGCTGAGATCAGCACTGCGGAAGGGGCCTCCGGCGGTCTCAATGAACGCCTGATGCGGGTAGAAGAGGCGGTGGAGGCCATTGACGCCTACCGCCTGCAGGTTAACCAGACGGTGCTTCGCCTGCAGCAACAAATTGAGGACATGCGCGCAAACTGACACTGACAGTTGGCGTAGATGTGGTTATAATGCGCCGCTCCTCGCACCGGAGCCAGCCCTGTCAGGCTCCGGTATCGCAGGCGGACGTGGTGGAATTGGTAGACACGCTGGATTTAGGTTCCAGTGCCGCAAGGTGTGGGAGTTCGAGTCTCCCCGTCCGCACCATTAAAATCTCTTGTTATTCAGCTACTTGCTTCCCGGAAGCTTGCTCTTGCAAGTGCCGTGCTGCCGCTATACCTTTGGCTAGTTGTCATCAGCCCGCAGGTCTGCTTTCATTGGACCAGTTTGCGGTCAACATCAATAAGAGTAGTGCGGAAGTAGCCGATCATGACGGTTAGACGAATACTATTGCCCATTTCGATGGCGATCACATTGGCGTTGCTGGCATTGAATTACTTCGGCAGCCCGGGAACAGAAGAACCTCTGTCCTCAAACAGAGAGGCAGATTCCGGTCATGAATCACGAGCCGCGGGCACGGATATCCTCGAAGCCGTTCCAGACTCGGGCGATAACGACAGTGCATACCCTTCGGGAATATCGACCGCCCGACAAGCACCCACTGATCAGACCAGCGAGAATAATCCTGACGCCGCTGAGTCTGATTCAGGTGTTCCTGAGGCTGTCCGACATGCTGGCGCCCAGACCCCCGCATCGGAGAGGTCCGCACCGGTTCTCAGTCCCCGTGTTTTTTACGTGATCGAAGAGGCCCAGCGTCGACAAATGGCGGATCAATGGGCAGAGGCCCTGACCGAGCTCAATGCCCTTTACACCGACTTCGATTCGCTGAGCCCCTTTGAGCAGGCCACGCTGCTAAACTTTTATACCAATACCCTGATCCGACTGGAAATGTGGCAGGAATCGATATCGGCGTTCACGTTACTGTTGACTGTCGATAACCTGCGGGCGGACAGCAATTCTCGTGCGCTACTGGCGCTTGGGCAACTGCATCAACGCGTTGATGAACTGGACGTGGCTGCGGCCTATTATGAAGAGTGGCTGGATTTCACGCGAGGCATGCCGGGCCTGGAAGCGCAAACCACAAGGGTTGAACAGATGTTAAACAATTTACGGTAGTTTCTGTCGGAAATGAGAATTAAAAAGGGGATACACGCATATGGATATCAAGCGACCAACATTTTTTTTGTTCCTGTTCTGTACACTCTGCCTGCACACAGCGCAGGCAGATCAGAACCTTGACTCGGGGTTCTTTATCAGTGGCGGCATAGGGCAAAACTGGATTCAGTCCGGGATTCCCGAAGAAAATACCACCGTACTCAAAGCTGCAATTGGATGGCAGTTCAATTCAACAGTCGGTATTGAGCTAAGCTACAATGACTTCGGTCAGTTCCCCGGGCCTACGCCAGCTTTTACCGATTTCGATATGGCTGGCGTGGCCGCTGCTGTTATCGGGACCCTGCCCGTGTCCGAAGCGTTTGCGCTGTTTGCCAAAGCAGGCCAGATCTGGTGGTCAGCTGATTCTTCGTTTTTCTTTTTCGGCAGGAACTCGGGCATCAACGAAACCGGAACCTTGAGCTTCAGTGAGTCGGATACGTTTTTAGGCGCCGGCGCAAGTTACGAATTATCCGACCAACTGGAATTGGAGCTGGAATACAACTACTACAGATTCGACTTTCCGGATTATTCCAGTTTCAACAATAAGAACTCAGCTGTGCTTTTATCACTGAAGTGGGAAATGTAGGTATGAACAGAGGCTCAGCATGAGCAGGGGTGTGTTGACGTTTTTCTGTGGAAAAATGGGGGCAGGTAAAACAACAAACGCGCGTGAAACCGCCCGTGCGGCGAATGCCGTGCTGATTTCCGAAGATGAATGGCTGGAAGCTCTTTATCCCGGGAAAATAGCCACTGTGAATGACTATTTGAAGTACTCGGCGCGGCTAAAGCCGCAGATTAAAAAGCTGGTTCAGTCGATACTCATGGCCGGGACCGATGTGGTCATGGACTTCCCTGCCAATACCCTGGCGCAAAGAGAATGGTTCAGGGAGATTTTTTCCGAGATTCAGGCTGGTCACAGGCTGATATACATCGATCTGCCGGACGAGGTTTGCAAGGCGCAAGTGGCAAAAAGGCGCATCGAGCAACCGCAGAGGGCGGCAACCGATACACCGGAAATGTTTGAGCAGATTACCCGGTATTTTGTGCCGCCTGCTACCGACGAAGGTTTTAATACAACAGTTGTCGCAAACCACAGCTGACGCAACTGCCGTTGCGCCGCTGGAACCACCCCCTCATCCCTGCGTATACTGGTGTTATACAATGCACCGGGATACATCATGTGCACAGTTGTAACGTGCACAATCAGGGAGTGCAGATGAACAGATATTTTGAGCGGCTCTGGAGACTGCTTGCCAGGGATGAACGAGACACCGGCACAGGCCTGGATCCTGAGCTGGCCGGTGTGGCTGAGGAGGTCAGTCGCACACTGCCTGTGGTCTGGCTACTGGGCAAGACCGGCGCCGGCAAATCTTCGCTTATCCGGTCGCTGACCGGGCTGACTGCTGCACAGGTGGGCAACGGCTTTGAGCCGTGCACGCGCACGGCTTTTATGTTCGACTTTCCGGAAGCGCTGCCGCTGATGCGGTTTCTGGATACCCGCGGCCTTGGCGAAGTCGGCTATGACCCGGGTGATGATTTGCATGCCTGTGAACAGCGTAGTCATGTCCTGTTGGCGGTAGCCCGGTTGGACGACCCCGTGCAGGGCGATGTGGCTGCGGCGATTTCCGCCGTCTGCAAACGCCGCCCGGCCACGCCTATCATCGTTGTGCATAATGGCGCTGACCTGGTGCCCGATGAGCAGGCCCGCTTTCGCGTGCGTCAGCAAACGCAGCAGCTTTTCGAAAAAGCGGCGGGCAAACCGCTGCCGTATGTAGAAACCATGCTGGCGCCTGAAGACACCGCTGAGGAGCATAACGGCGTTGACGAGCTGGTAACGCTGCTCGATGACGTCACGCCGGAAGTAGCGCTGCTGCTCGCCCGAGAGGAGCGCCGGGGGGCTGAACGCAGTGCGTTTGCTACACATCGCGCACAGGTGTTGTGGTACGCCAGCGCGGCCGGGGCCTCGGATGTGGCACCGGTGGTTGGCGCGGTCACCGTGCCGGGCTTGCAGGCGGCGATGTTGCGAGCCCTGGGTAAACACTATTGCGTAACCTGGACGCGGGCACGCATGACTGAGTTTACCCTGGCGCTGGGTGCCGGTGCCGCCTTTCGCTACGGCGCCAGTTATGCCGTGCGCCAGTTAACCAAGTTGATACCGGTTTATGGCCAGACTGCGGGCGCGGCGGCCGCAGGCGCTATCAGCTTTGCTGCCACCTATGCGCTGGGGCGCGCAGCGTCCATGTATCTGTTTCGCACACAGCATGGCGAAGCGATCGATACCGACGAGTTGCGGGCGCTTTACACAGACGCATTGCGGAGGGCGCGTCGTGAGAGGAACTGACAAGCTGAGGCGAGCATTCCTGCGCTGGGATCATCTGCTGGTGGTGTTTGTGCTGGGCTTGCCGTTTGTCCTCTTGATATTGCTCGGGTTTGTCTGGCTGATACAGCAGGGTGCCATTTTATGGTTTCTGGCTGCCAGCCTGGTGATCAGTGCGGTTGTGCTGGCATTACGACGTATTCTGCGTAAGCGCTGGCGTCAGCAGGCCGGGGTCGAGGCAGATGCCGCGGACTTGTCAGTGTCACCGGATCCGGGGTGGTCGCCGCAGCGTCGGTCTCGGCATGTTCTGCCTTCAACAATGCGTTGATCAGGGATGATTTGCCAGCACTGGTCTGACCAACAAAAAGAATTCGCAGCGGCTCGTCAGGCAATGCCAGACGCGCCTGGTCCTCTGCCGTGGTGGACAGGCGCATCTGCATCAGTTCCCGATCGGAGAAGCGCAGGCGACCGGAATACAGTTCAATGGCGGCGTAAGCCACTTCTTCCAGCAGAACCGCCTGCATGACCCCGATCATATTGTCAGTCACATAATCGGTATGTCCGCCGGCCATCAGCTGCTCCAGCTCACGCAGGACACCGGCAGCGGGGTTGACCGCAAAACGCGCGACACGGCCACTGCCCTGGGCGATCTGCCACAGCACATTGGCGCGGTCGCGCTGACGCCACAACCAATACAGGGTCGACAGAGACAACTGGTCGGAGAACGGCAATTTATTGCGCAGATGGTCGCGATAACGCGAGGCCGTGGATTCGAGCAGCAGCAGGGCTTCAGGCAAGGTGAAATTCAAAGCTGATTTCTTTTTGCCCCCCAGCCCGGCTGCAACCCGATTGACCACCTCCAGCGCCTGCCCGGGCAAGTCTTCCCAGGGCGTGGCGGATTGGGTGAGGGTCGCGATGTGCAGACTGACATCGGCGAAAACTGCTTTTTCGGCCGGCAGCCAGTCCGGATCCGGTGACACTCTGTCTCTTATACACATCTGACGCTGCCGAC
>OLID01000205.1_pt1 | contig 32648 bp, 32 predicted proteins | sample 1609361 | NCBI WGS metagenome assembly OLID01 (sample SAMN05416778, study PRJEB24817) | seawater metagenome | isolation source: Sea water | place: Canada:Atlantic | collected 2013-07
GTTAATATTTAATGATATGAATCGATTGAAAAACTTTTTGATTCCCATCTTTCAATTATCTTTGTTGAAAATTCAAGTTAATGGCGTTAAAATGCGGAATTGTTGGTTTACCAAATGTTGGGAAATCAACCTTATTTAATTGTCTTTCAAATGCAAAGGCACAGTCGGCGAATTATCCTTTTTGCACGATAGAACCAAACGTAGGAACGATTTCGGTTCCAGATCCTCGATTGGAGAAATTGGAATCAATTGTGAATCCGGAAAGAGTGATGCCTACAACTATGGAAATTGTAGATATTGCTGGATTGGTTAAAGGTGCATCGAAAGGTGAAGGTTTAGGAAACCAATTTTTGGCGAATATTAGAGAAACTGATGCCATTATTCACGTTGTCCGTTGTTTTGCGGATGGAAACGTAATTCATGTTGATGGTTCGGTCAATCCAGTTAGAGATAAGGAAGTTATTGATATTGAACTGCAATTAAAAGATCTAGAAAGTATCGAAAAGCGTTTGGCTTCATTGGCAAGGGTACTAAAGTCTGGAGATAAAGAAGTAGTGAAGGAAAATGAACTTGCCGTTAAGATTAAAGCTGCATTAGAAGAAGGTATTTCTGTTCGTGCACTTGATTTTGATGAAAAGGAAGCAGAGATTGTTTCAAAGTTCCAGTTAATTACAAACAAACCAGTTTTGTATTTATGTAATGTGGATGAAGGTTCAGTAAAAACAGGAAACGAGTATGTTGAAGCCTTAAAAGCTTCTGTTAAAAATGAAAATGCTGAGGTGTTGGTGATTGGGGCGAAAATAGAGTCAGATATTACCGAATTGGAGACCTATGAGGAACGTCAAATGTTTTTAGATGAACTTGGTTTGGAAGAACCTGGTGTAAATCGATTGATTCGTTCTGCTTATGCTTTATTGAAGTTGGAGACTTATTTTACAGCAGGTGTAAAAGAAGTTCGTGCTTGGACAATCACAAAGGGAATGACGGCGCCACAGGCCGCGGGAGTTATTCATACAGACTTTGAAAAAGGATTCATCCGTGCAGAGGTTATGAAGTATCAAGACTTTACCACTTTGGGAAGTGAAAACGCGGTTAAAGAAGCCGGTAAATTTAAAGTTGAGGGCAAAGAGTATGTAGTTGAAGATGGCGATATTATGCACTTTAGATTCAACGTTTAATTTTTTATATTTAATCAAACATTAAGGAGGAACAAATGATTATTGAAGCAAATAATCCAGAACTAAAATCATGGGTAGAAGTACCAACTAATTCAGATTTTCCAATTCAAAATTTACCTTTTGGAATTATTTCAATTCAAGGAGGTAAACCACGTGTTGCGTCTAGAATTGGTGATTATGCAATTGATATTAAATCATTATTTGTTTTAGGTTACTTGGAAAACTTGCCTTTTTCGATTGAGGATTTTGATACTGATTCATTGAATCAATTTATGAAATCTGGGAAAAAAGGAACGCGAGAATTGAGAAATCGCTTGTCGAAATTGTTTTCTGTTTCACAAATGGATTTACAGAAGAACGACCATCACGTTAATCAAGTGTTAATTGAAATGAATCAGGTTGAAAACTTGATGCCTATTCAGATTGGAGATTATACGGACTTCTATTCAAGCGAACAGCATGCGTTTAATGTTGGTTGTTTGTTTCGTGACCCAAATAATGCATTATTGCCAAACTGGAAACATATTCCAGTAGGTTATCATGGAAGATCTAGTTCAATAATGCCTTCTGGTGTGAATTTTCATCGTCCAAAAGGACAAATGAAGCCGCCTACAGCTGAAGAGCCTGTATTTGGAGAAAGTAAATTACTTGATTTTGAATTGGAGACCGCCTTCTTCACGTATGAAGGAAAACCACTTGGAGATAACATAACTACTTCTGAGGCTGATGAGTTCATTTTTGGAATGGCCTTGTTAAACGACTGGAGTGCTAGAGACATTCAAGGTTGGGAATATGTTCCTCTTGGACCATTTTTAGGCAAAAACTTTGCTTCGCATATATCGTGTTGGATTGTAACGTTGGATGCATTGGAACCGTTTAGAGTTGCTGGACCAGTCCAAGATCCAAAAGTGCTTCCATATTTAGAGTATACGGGTGACAAGCATTTAGATATAAACTTGGAGGTGATTATACAGCCTGAAAATGGAGATGAGAATGTAGTTGCAAATTCTAACTACCAATACATGTATTGGAACATGAATCAACAATTGGCGCATCACTCAATTAATGGTTGTAATATTCGTTTGGGCGACTGTTATGGTTCAGGAACCATTTCTGGACCGAACGAGGGTGAATTTGGTTCGATGTTGGAAATTTCATGGAAGGGAACTAAACCTTTCAAAATGAACGATGGTACTGAGCGTAAATTCATTAATGATAATGATACTGTAATTATAAGAGGATTTAGCTCTAAAGATGGAGTAAGAGTTGGTTTTGGGGAAGTTTCAGCAAAATTATTGCCGGCACTTGAACTGAGCAAATCGAAGTAAAATAATGAATGAAGAATTTTTGAATATCGATCTTGAACAAGAGAGAAAGGATATTTTAAATGCCTTTCGTGGTTTGTTGCGTACACATAAAAATCGTAGCAAGGAAGATACTCAAATGATTCGAAAGGCCTTCGATGTAGCAGTAGATGCTCACAAAGAAATGCGCCGAAAATCTGGTGAACCTTATATTTATCACCCAATTGCTGTTGCACGAATTTGTGCTGAAGAAATGGGTTTAGGAACAACAGCTATTGTTTGTGCGTTAATGCATGATACAGTTGAAGATACCCACATTACTTTGGATGACGTTGAGGATTTGTTCGGACCAAAAGTTCGGTTGATCATTGATGGTTTAACTAAGATTCCTGAGGTTTTTGACGAATCTGCATCTGTCCAAGCAGAGAATTTTCGTAAGATGGTTTTAACCATTTCGGATGACATTCGAGTTGTTTTGATAAAACTTGCGGATCGACTGCATAACATGCGTACACTTTCGAGTATGCGTCATGATAAGCAAATAAAAATTGCCTCTGAAACGAAATTTTTATATGCACCTTTGGCTCATCGTCTCGGTTTATATTCGATTAAAAGTGAATTAGAGGATTTAGCTTTTCGATATACCGAACCAGAGATTTATGCCGATATTGAAAAGAAATTGAAATCTACTCAAGATGTCAGAAATAGGTTTATTCGAAAGTTTACTCAGCCTATAAAAGAAGCGTTGCAGCATGAAGGGTATGTTTTTCAAATAAAAGCGAGAACGAAATCAATTTCATCCATCTGGAAAAAAATGAAGTCAAAGGGAATTCCTTTTGATGAGGTTTATGATATTTTTGCCATTCGTATTATTCTTGAAACACCAGTTGAATTAGAAAAACCTGATGCATGGAGGGTGTACAGTATTGTAACTGACTTTTATCAACCTAGCCCTGATCGATTGCGAGATTGGATTTCAACACCTCGGGCAAATGGTTATGAATCTCTGCATACGACGGTGATGTCTCCAACTGGAAAATGGGTAGAAGTTCAAATTCGTTCAGAACGAATGGATGAAATTGCAGAAAAAGGTTTGGCTGCTCATTACCGATACAAGGAATCGAATAATTCTGAATCAAAATTCGACCGATGGATTTCTGAAATTAGAGATTTAATGTCTAGTCCAGACTCAAATGCAATGGATTTCATAAATGAATTCAAATTGAATTTGTTTAGTGATGAAATTTATATTTTTACTCCGAAGGGTGATTTACGGGTTTTACCAACAGGCGCTACAATTTTAGATTTCGCCTATGATATTCATACGGATATTGGAGATAAATGTATTGGTGCCAAAGTGAACAATCGATTGGTTCCATTGAGCTATCAATTAATTAGTGGAGACCAAGTTGAAATTATTACTTCGTCAAAACAGAAACCAAACGAGGAGTGGACGCGATTTGTAGTTACAGCTCGAGCAAAGCAAAAAATTAAATCTTCTTTAAATGAAGAGAGAAACAGTATTGCTCAGGATGGAAAAGAAATATTAGAGCGCAAATTTAAGCAGCACAATATTCGTTTTACCTCGGAAAACATAACCGTTCTCGAAAAATTTTATAAAATGCCAGGTGCAATTGAGTTGTACTATAGAATAGCAAAAAGTAAAATTGATTTAACGAAATTACGTGAGTTAGAAAATGTTAACGGTATTCTACATATCGAAAAGAAAGTCGTTAAAAAGACAAAAAAACCTTCAGATATTTTTTCTAAAATAGATGGAAAGAAGGATACTATCTTGATAGGTGATGACTTTAAGAGTATTGAATACACAATGGCGGCTTGCTGTGATCCGTTGCCTGGTGATAAAGTATTTGGATTTGTGACAATAAGCGAAGGGATAAAAATACATCGATACAGTTGTCCTAATGCTGAAAATCTGATGTCTAAAATGGCTTATCGGTGCATAAAGGCAACATGGAAAAATTCAGATTTAAAAGAGAACGTTGCCAAAATAACAGTGCACGGAATCGATAGAATGGGAATTGTAAATCGCTTAACAGAAATTATTTCCAATCAACATAACGTCAATATGAAATCAATTTCGTTTGAGACGGAAGACGGTATTTTTGAAGGGAATTTGACAGTGATGGTTTTTGATACCGAGCATTTAGAACAGTTGATGCGCAAATTTGAACAGGTTGAAGGTGTACAACGTGTTCTGCGGAAAACTAACGAAGGTGAAGTGATAGAGTAGGTTTACTCTCCTTCAAAAATTGCTTCTAACGATTTTGGTCGAAGAGCGTCTTTCCAATCGAATCCTTGGACAAATTGTTCTTCCTTTTTCAGTTTATCCAATGGATAAAAAACACCATCTGGTTTTTCAATGTACGTTATTCCGCTAATTTCACTACTATCAATGTCAATTCTTAAATCACTTGCATACAATCGATTCATTCCGATTCGCTTTTTTGTGAAAGTAGAATCTGTTTTTATTTCTTCCTCAGGAAAGAAAATTGTTGTTGCGTTTCCATTCACGGTGGCTCTGTAAATGTCATTATCTCTAAAGTCAGCAATTATTCTTTTTCCAGCAATTTGATTGTAAAAAGTGTCAATTTTAACCTCCATTAAAATTGTAGCGTTGTCGGTAATGTTTACTTGGTGAATGATAGTGTCAGTGATTCTAACATCGATATAGTCGCCTTTTAATTCACCATTTTTAGCCCATACAATTGGAGAGTGGTACATTTCAATTAATTCTTTTTCAGAGCTGTATACGATACTATCCGCCATTCCTTGAAACTTTGTAGCATAAATTCGCGCTCCATTAAATGCTTTTACAATTGAAACGGAGTCCAATTTGTAATTGTAAAGCGTATCGGCGTGAATGTAGACTGTATCATCTTTTAATTCTTTAATTGCGAGTGCATGTCCAGTCAAAAATGAATAGTTCAAGGTATCTGACATAAAGCCGTAATCTCCTTTAAAAGAGACTTTTTCTGTAGTATCTCTGTAATAGACATTGCCTTTGCCAATGTACTCGGTTTTTACAGGATCATAAATCAATATATCTCCAGAAATATAATCTTTTCCTTTAGTGATGGAAGCATTTTTACGCAGTTCAGCTTGTCCCGTTTCAGTTTGATACCATCCTGATTCACACAGTATGACTGCGTCCTTCGTATTTATTTGAGTCGGGCCGTAAAAGTAAGTCTTACGTTGACTGTAGGTATATTTCAATGTATCAGTTGTCATAGTCACTTCTGTGCTTTTATAAACAACCTTGTTACTAAAAAAGAAATTTTTTGTATTTGGATGAAAATATCCAACTTTACTTGTCAACTCTTCCTTTGATACAATGCTAACAACTTTACCATAGTTTAAATAATACGCTTGACCAGTTTTGGAGTTGTAATGCAGCGTGTCTGTAGTTAATTTATACTCATTATCTCTAACCCTCACGTTTCCCCAAAGAGTGGCTTTATCTGTCCTTCCATCGTAGAAAAGTGAATCGCAAAATAGATTTAATGTATCTCGTTTATTAATGTGAACGTGTCCATACGCTCTTACACTTTTCGTTCGTTGGAAATAGTAGGCCGAATCACAATACATTTTGTTGCCTTGGTAAATGAAATTTACATTTCCTAGAAGTCGGTGTATTCCAGTTTTAGCATCATACTGGAGTGATTCCGAACCAGGTAAAAGCTCGAGTGATTCTTTTTGAGAAAAACCATGCGATTTAATCAAAAAAAGTGCGCTTATTAGGAGCGCACTTTTGAGTATGTTGAAAGTTAATTTCAAGCGAGCACTTTATTATTTAAGGTTTGTTTTCTATCCGGTCCTACAGAAACAACGGTAATCGGAACCTCCAAATTTCGTTCCAAATACAGCACGTAATCTTTCAATTCTTTGGGTGCATCATCAAACGAACTTAATTTAGTTGTGTCACAATTCCATCCTTTGAAGTCCTCATAAATTGGAGTTACTTCAACGTCATTTACATCGTACGGAAAGTAATCATAACGTTCTCCATCGATCATATAGTGTGTGCATACGCGAATTGTATCAAACTTATCAAGCACATCAGCTTTCATCATTGAAAGTTCAGATACACCATTGATCATAATTGCGTACTTCAATTGAGGTAAATCAACCCACCCACATCTTCGAGGTCTTCCAGTGGTGGCTCCAAATTCGAAGCCTTCCTTACGAATTCTTTCACCAACTTCATCATCCAATTCAGTTGGGAATGGTCCGCTACCAACACGCGTACAATATGCTTTGAAAATACCAATAACATTTCCAATTTTTGTTGGCGCAACTCCCAGACCTGTACACGTTCCAGCAGTTACAGTATTTGACGAAGTCACAAATGGATAAGTTCCAAAATCAATGTCAAGCATGGTTCCCTGTGCACCTTCAGCCAAAATTTTCTTTCCTGCTTTAATTGCGTCATTGATAAATTGTTCACTATCAACCGCTTTTAATTCCTTCAGCACTTCAATAGCTTTCATCCAAGGTGTTTCGTATTCAGAAATATCGTAGTCAAAGTCAGGATAATGATCTAAAATGGTCTTGTGTTTTTCAACTAAAGCGTTGTATTTTTCCATGAATTTTGGCGAAAATAAATCACCCACTCTTAGTCCATTACGACCAGTTTTATCCATGTAAGTTGGACCAATACCTTTCAATGTTGAACCAATTTTATCTTTCCCTTTTGCCGCTTCTGATGCTGCATCAAGTAAACGATGAGTCGGAAGAATTAAATGAGCCTTTTTAGAAATAACCAAACGCGCTTTATAATCGAAGTTAAATGGTTTTAACTTTTCTAGTTCCGCTTGAAAAATAACAGGATCGATAACTACACCGTTTCCAACTAAATTCATAACACCTTCTCTAAAAATTCCTGAAGGAATGGTATGAAGAACATGTTTAATTCCTTCAAATTCTAAGGTGTGACCGGCATTTGGTCCTCCTTGGAAACGAGCGATAATATCGTATTCCGGAGTAAGAACGTCAACGATCTTACCTTTTCCTTCATCACCCCACTGTAAACCTAATAGTACGTCTACTTTCATTGTTTTAATTTAAAATAATTGATAGCTTCCATCTGATTTTCACAAATGGTATATATTTCATCGAGTTTAGAAATGATGAAAACTTTCTTTACATTTCCGTTGATATTCATTAATACTAAATCACCATTCATAATACGAGTTTTTGTCAACGTTTTCATGAATAAACTAATGCCGGAAGAATTAGTGTGTGTTAAATTCTCTAAATCAAAAACGACTTTAACATGATTTTTACTGATGTTTTCGAAAACTGCCTTTTCCAAGTCCTGAAAATCATTTTCGGTTGTGATTTTACCGTTTAACGTATAAACAACCAGATTATCCACAAACGATATGTCGTATGATAAATTCAAATTAGTTCTTTTTTGATGATTTTTTCACACCATAAAAATAAAGTGAATGGTGTTGAATTTCAATGTCAAACAACTCCTCAAGAGTCGATTTTATATTTTGAATTCGAGGATCACAAAATTCGATTAATTCACCAGTATCAGTTAACAAAATATGATCGTGTTGTTTTGAACCATGTGACTTTTCAAATTGTGCAATGTTTTTCCCAAATTGATGTTTTCTCACTAAATTACAAGCCAATAGCAATTCTATTGTATTGTACAAGGTCGCTCGGGAAACGCGGTAATTTTGATTTTTCATTTCAACATAAAGCGTCTCTATATCAAAATGTCCTGAGTAATTGTAGATTTCAGCGAGTATTGCAAAGCGTTCAGGCGTCTTTCGATGACCGTTCTGCTCCAAATAAGCTGAGAAAATATTTTTTACGTTAACTAGTAATTCTTCTTGAATCATACAAATTCAGGTAAGTAACAAAATTAAAGAATTAGTTCGGATAAAAGCGGTTTAGATAAGCCTTAAAGCAAGGAGTTTTCAACAACTTATTTACAAAAGAAAAGCCGTCTGACATTGTCCGACGGCTTAAACTGTTCGTCTTATAATTTATATGAATAATTCAAGTACCTCTGAACGATCCATTCCATTTTGTAAGTTTTGTATAATTTTAGCTTCATACTCCTGAACTTGCTCTTCATTAAATCCAAGAGCGATACCATATTTACCAATTAATTTTTCCTCAGTAGGTTCAATGGTTCCATCAACCAATATCATTTGAACCAATTGAATGAAGCGTTCGAAACGCTCTTCTAAAGAAGATGGTGGAATCATTGGGTAATTTTCTGGGTGATCTAAAATTTCTTGAACTTGATCTGATGTCAACGACAAACGCTTTGCAATTCTATTCAATAAACCACGCTCTTCAATATCTATTTTCCCATCAACACGAGCAAGCATGACTAAATTCTTAAAATGTCCTTTGTTCGATTTCTGTTCTCCAGACTCAAAACGTTGTGCTATTGTTCCCATAATTAGTTATAAATTTTTCGGTGCAAAGATAGTGAATTCAACTTCTAACAATTGAATTAATGGACATTATTTTCAATAAAATCAATAAGTGAATGAATAACTTTGATGTGAATTTCTTGGGCGCGATCTGCGAACTCCGAATGAGGCGCTCTAATTTCGACATCGCAAAGATTTGCCATTTCGCCTCCTGTTTTTCCTGTTAGACCAATCACAAGCATTTTTTTCTCTTTAGCCACGCGAATAGCATTCAAAACATTTTTGGAATTGCCCGACGTGGAAATGGCAAGTAGAACATCATTTTCTTTTCCAACTCCTTCTAAAAATCGTGAAAAAATAAAATCAAATCCGTAATCGTTTCCGACACATGTAATGTGACTTGGATCAGAAATAGAAAGAGCAGCGATTGAAGGACGGTTATCTCTATACCTTCCAGTAAGTTCTTCTGCAAAATGCATCGCATCACACATTGAACCTCCGTTTCCACAGCTAATTATTTTTCCACCCGATTTTATAGAGGAAACCATAATAGCTCCCGCTTTTGCGATTTTTTGAATGTTTTCAGAAGTGTTAAATTTTAGTAAAATTTGGCTTGCTTCAGAAAAATGGTCTGCTATTTGTTTTTCACTCATCGAATTTACATTTCGTCAAAAATAAATAAATTAAATGGCAGGGCATAAAAATTAAATCAAACTTGCTATATTTGAAACCGAGCTTTGCTCAAAACTATACAAAATATGAAAAGAAATATACTAGCCTTAATTATTACAATCATCAGTTTTTCAGGATTTTCCCAAGATGATTGCTTCATTAAACTTCAAAAAGCGTTTGATGATCGTGGTGCAAATGCAATTGCAGACGATATGCATAGAAATGTGATTATTAGTTTCATTGAAGAAGGAGGATCATATTGTATCGCCGGTAAAGCGCGAGTAGAGAACGGAGTTATTGTATCAATTTTCCTTCAATACGATGATATGACATACGAATTGATGGAAAAGAAATTTTACAATTCTAAAAAAATGGCTCCAATTATTGTAAATGGAATTTCTGAAATGATAGAAAATACAGATGGAGAGAAGTTTAAAATTGTATTTATCGATGCACTGAAACCTAAAAAGAAAGGATACAAAACAGTAGCTCTTCCTAATGATCTGTAAATAAAAGATTTAATAAAATTGAAATCCCATCTTCCTACTGGTTGATGGGATTTTTTTTAGCTTTGAGATATAAAGAATTCAAAATTATGTTCGAAAATAAAGTTGTTTGGATTACAGGTGCTTCATCAGGTATAGGAATAGAGATGGCGCGACAGTTAGCAAATAAGGGTGCTAAAGTTGTTCTTTCATCTAGAAACGAAGATAAATTACGTGAGATTCAATTAAACTTAACAAATCCTGAGTTTCACATGGTTATTCCTTTGGATTTGGAACAAAATTCAGCATTTGATCAATTGGCTCAAAGGGTTTACGACCAGTATGGTCAAATAGATTTTCTATTTAACAATGGAGGACTATCGCAACGATCAAACGTACGAGAAACACCTTTGGAAGTTGATCGACGTATCATGGAAATTAATTATTTTGGAAACGTTGCCTTGACCAAAGCGGTTCTTCCATTCATGGAGAGTCAAAAAAGCGGGCATATTGTTGTCATTTCTAGTATTGCAGGGAAGTTTGGTTTCTTTTTGAGAAGCGCTTACAGTGCATCAAAACATGCTCTGCATGGATTCTATGAAAGTCTTCGACTAGAAGAAGAGCAATTCGGTATAAATGTTACAATAGCCTGTCCTGGAAAGATAAATACTGCTATTTCTTTAAATGCTTTAAATTCATCTGGCGAAAAACACGGAGAAATGGATCATAACCAAGAAACTGGCATGTCAGCTGAAGATTGTGTTGCCATTTTGTTGAAAGCTGTTGAAAAAAACAAAAAAGAGATCCTAATCGGAAATAAGGAGATTAAAGCGGTAACACTAAAACGCTTTTTCCCAAAACTGTTTTGGAAGGTGATTCGAAAACAATCGGCTACATAAATAAAGCAGCTTGTTCATTTGAAAAAAGTTTATTTTTAGAATCAAAATTATCGTGTCGAACTGATTAATACGCATTATGAAACTCTATTTTTTATTTATTACAATCATTATATTATCAACAAGTTTTAGTCTGCCAATATCAAAATCAGATGTTGCGTCTACTTCACTATCAGTTGAAGAGCTGAAGTTGTATAACATGATAATGGAGTATCGTAAATCGAAAAACTTGCCTAAAATTCACCTCTCAAAATCATTGACTTTTGTAGCTCAAGAACATTGCAGAGATTTGGTTGAAAATAAGCCTGATTTAAAAAGTGAATGCAATACTCATAGTTGGTCTGATAAAGGTAAATGGAGCAGCTGTTGTTATACTTCAGATCATAATAAAGCGAGCTGTATGTGGGACAAGCCAAGAGAATTAACGTCATATAAAGGAGATGGTTTTGAAATTGCTTGCGGAAGTTCAGATCCGAAATATGGTAAATTTGTAATGACGGCGGATTACGCCCTGGAATCATGGAAAAAAAGTGTTCATCACAATAATGTTATCATTAATGAAGCTATTTGGAAGTCGTCAAAATGGAATGCGATTGGCATTGGTATTAAGGATGGTTTTGCGATAGTTTGGTTTGGTAAGGTATTGGACGAAGAAGGTGTGCCAGCAAAATCCATTAGATGATTGAAAGAATAACATCGTAAACTAGCGTGTCCAATTTACGATGTTATTGTATACTTTTTTGAAGCAACCAATTGCACTTTCTACCAAGCAAATAATGGTCTATTTGCCATTAATTCTTTTACTTCTTTATGTACGGCTTGAATTATTTCGTCATTTCCTATGTTTGTGATGACTTTATCAACTAATTCTGCAATTTTTGCCATTTCATTTTCTTTCATTCCACGAGTTGTTATCGCCGGAGTTCCTACGCGAATTCCAGATGTCACAAAAGGCGATTCTGTATCAAATGGAACCATATTTTTATTTACGGTAATATCAGCTAAAACCAATGCATTTTCGGCATCTTTTCCAGTCACTCCTTTCGAGCGCAAGTCAATCAACATAGAATGATTTTCAGTTCCTCCAGAGATGATTTGATATCCTCGTTTTACAAATTCTTCTGCTAATGTCGCCGCATTCAATTTTACTTGATTCATGTAGGTAGCATACTCCGGTTTTAAAGCTTCTCCAAATGCCACGGCTTTTGCAGCAATAACGTGTTCCAATGGTCCGCCTTGGGTTCCTGGGAACACCGCAGCATCTAATAATGCAGCCATTGATTTAGGATTTCCGTTGACCCATTTTAAACCAAAAGGATTATCGAAATTTTTCCCCATCATAATAACTCCTCCACGTGGACCGCGCAGCGTTTTGTGGGTTGTAGTTGTAACAATGTGACAATGCTCCATTGGACTATTTAGCATTCCAGTAGCAATCATTCCCGCAGGATGAGAAATATCTGCCAATATCAACGCTCCAACTTCATCAGCAATTTTGCGTATTCTTGCATAATCCCAATCTCTACTGTATGCCGAAGCTCCACAAATAATTAATTTCGGTTTTTCGCGTCTCGCAACTTCTTCCATCATTTCATAATCTACCTTTCCCGTTTCTTTATTCACTCCATAAAAGTGCGGTTTGTAGATTTTACCTGAGAAGTTGACCGGAGAACCATGTGTTAAATGTCCTCCATGAGATAAATCAAATCCTAGAATTTTATCTCCTGGATTTAAACATGCAAGTAATACAGCTGCATTTGCCTGTGCTCCAGAGTGTGGTTGAACATTTGCCCATTCCGCTCCAAAAAGTTTGCACAAACGCTCAATTGCGATATTTTCTACTTGATCAACAATCTCACATCCGCCATAATAACGTTTTCCAGGTAATCCTTCTGCGTATTTGTTCGTTAATACGCTACCCATTGCGTTCATCACATCGTCACTTACAAAATTTTCCGAAGCGATTAACTCAATTCCGTGTAATTGTCTTTCTTTTTCTTTTTCAATTAGATCGAAAATAGCTGTGTCTCTTGCCATTACTTTACTTAATAATTACGTTTATATATTTTCTTTAATCCTTCGTTGAGTGTAGTATCAGGTTTGTAATTAGTGAGTTCCATTAATTTTTTAGAGCTTCCAACGCGGCGTTCAACTTCGTAGTCGTATCGTTTCTTAGGTGCTTCTATAAATGATATTTCCGAACTGGAATTTGTAATTTCTTTGATTTGAGAAGCGACATCATCAATGCACCATTCTGCTTCATTCGCGATGTTTACAATGTGACAGCCTTTAATGTCCATTAAACGTACACAAGCTTCAATTGTATCATCGATATAAGTGAAATCACGTGTTTGCTTTCCATTGCCAAAAACAGTTATCTTATTATTATTTGATGCTTGCTCAAAAAACAAAGGAATCACCATTCGTGTATCTTGATTCCAGCCGTAAACATTAAAAAACCGCAATGAAATAACATCGATTCCACGTTCTTCATGGTGCGATGCCAAATAAATTTCGTTGTAGCGTTTGGCCATTGCGTATGATGTTCTTGGATCCACCAAAACTTCCTCTGTTAATGCATTTTCAATGGCTGAATGACCGTAAATGCCGCTTGTAGAAGCATACATTATTTTTTTGATGTTATTCATTTCAGCAGCGAAAACAACGTTTCGGGCTCCAATTACTTCAACATCCATGGTCTCAACCGGATTGTCAGCCACGATATCAACACCAAGAACTGCTGCAAAATGAAAAATTAAATCACATCCTTTGGATGCTGAAGTTACCAGTTCTAAATCGCGAACATCTCCTTTAACGAATTCAATTTTAGAGAAAGTATCTTTTTCTAGTTTATTTCCTCTTAAAAGTGAATCCAAAACAACAACTTGATGACCGTCGTCTACCAATCGTTTCGTTAAATTACTTCCTATAAATCCTGCTCCTCCTGTGATTAATATTTTCATATTGTGGTAGTTTCTGCAAATATCATTAAAATCTGATACTCGATGCGTTTAAAGTCGTTTTATTTTAGATAGTTTATGTGTTAACTCCCCTGATTTTGAATGAACAATTCCAGCGGGTGTTAAAGTGTCTTTGCGAACATGCCCAGAAGCGTGTATTATTTTTCCTTCTCCGTCTAATATTCCAACATGCGTAATCTTTCCTGTTTTATTTTCAAAAAAGGCCAAGTCTCCCGCCTCGATATGGTCGAATTGAATATCCGTTCCATGTTCGAATTGATCGGAAGCATCACGTGGTAAATTGTAATCAAAAATACGGTAAACGGTTTGTGTAAGACCAGAACAATCAATTCCAAATGGAGATTTCCCTCCCCACAAATAAGGAGTATTCAAGTAGTCATTGGCTAGATCTACTATTGATGAAAAAGTAGTATCGCGAGCGTCGACGATTGTGTAGGTGTTATTTCCTATGGTAAACGTGCTTACATTTTCAGGTAGGAAAGCTCCACGACAAATAAACTGTTGTTCGTTATTTGCCATAATTTTTATTTCCCGCTTTGCCAAATAGCCGAGGCCATCTGACCAACGTCTTGCTTCCTTTTCACTTAAAAACTCAATATGTTTTATATCGATAAATCCCTCGTATGCGTCTGTTTCTGTAACAATTTTGCACCATGGTTCATTGATTTCTAGAACACGAATAGGTTCACCAAACATCAATTGTGTAACTATTTCAGATGAGTCTTTTGATTCACTTCGAACGGGTGAAATACTAACGATACAACACGCTTTTTTTTCCATGCTTATTTTCTTGGAAAGTTAACGCTAGACGTTAAATTGATAATCTGTTGAACGTGCCGTTGGTTGTGATAGGTAATAAACAACAATGCGTCGCCCAGTCTTAAACGTATAATTTTCGAGATAGAAATAGGGACTTTTACACGACGAATATTAACACCTTTTGATTTCTCTATAATTGACAAAAAATCATTTTGTTGTCCAATAAAGGTATCAAATTCATTTCCTTTCATAATTGAAGGATGAATTGTAGGGTTGTACTCTTTAGGAGCGTTGAATTTTCGTTTTATGTTGTTTGCTTTCCCTAATTTCATTGATTTCCACGCGGAGCGACCTAAAGGGGAACTGATAAAAGCTTCTTTTGTATTCGTTGTAAATCGAGTGACTTCTAGTTTTTTTGTAATTGTAGGATGATAATAATTTCCGTACTCGTTTAAATGGGCCAACACCTGCGCAACACTCCAAACACCAGGGTTTGGTTTCCAATTTAATTGATCAGGACTAAGTTTTTTAACAGCCTTATTGACTTTTTCTATGTTTTCCTGCGTAAGTCCTGTAACAATATCAAATAATTCTTTCGTTGTCATTCGCGTGATGGTCAATGAATAAATGCGCTTTAATTGTTTTCAAAATTAGTGAATTCTGTCGGAATAGACCCGATTTTAATAGAAAGATTAGGATAACTTTCGTTACTTTCGCAACATCGGTAATTAAAAGAGTAATGAGTGCGAAAAAACCAATAATATTAGTTACAAATGACGATGGTATTTCAGCTAAAGGGATTCGTTCATTATTCAATGCTGTTAAAAATTTTGGTGATATTTACGTTGTAGCACCTGATTCTCCTCAGTCTGGAATGGGGCATGCAATTACGATTAATTATCCCCTTCGCATTAGTAAAGTGGATTTTTTTGAAGATTCCGTCGCTTTCTCATGCTCTGGAACACCAGTGGATTGTGTGAAACTTGGAATTTATGAGGTGATGAAAGAAAAACCAGATTTAATTGTATCTGGAATAAACCATGGAGCAAATACTTCAACGAATGTGCTGTATTCAGGAACGATGTCCGCTGCGGTTGAAGGTGCAATGGAAAACATCCCATCAATTGGATTTTCTCTTTGTAATTTTGATAGCGATGCCGACTTTTCTGTTGCTCAACTTGTTGTGAAGCAATTGGTAGAAAAAGTTTTACAGAACGGAATGCCGGAAGGAGTTTGTCTAAATGTCAATATTCCTGATGTTTCTGAAGAGAATTTCAAAGGGATTAAAGTTTGTCACCAAGCCAAAGCATTTTGGGAAGATAGTTTTGACAAGCGTTTGGATCAATTCGGAAAACCTTATTTTTGGTTAACTGGCCACTTTTTGAATCAAGAAAAAACGAATGACACAGATTTGTACTGGATCGATAAAGGATATGCCAGCATTGTGCCAACTCAATTTGACATGACATCTTATAAAGCGTTAAAAGAATTAGAAAACTGGAAATTATGAATTTAAGAAAATGGTCGATGGACCACACAAAAGGACTTTTACTGGGACTTATTACACCGTTGCTATTTATTCCATTGGTACTTCTTGTAATTGCATTTTCTCAGAATTATTATTTTGAGTTTTTATGGAATAAATTTCATTTGAACGGACCTTACCGTATTCAAATTATAACAATTTCGATTATCGCGAATTTGGTTTGGTTTTATATTTTCCTGAATAAGGAACGTTTTAATTTTGCAATGGGAATTATTTTGGGATCTGTGCTGTATGCGCCATACATCATTTATATTAAATTCTTTTAATTATGAAGCTTTATGTTGTAGCTGGTGAAGCATCGGGCGATTTACACGGGAGTAATATGATGAATGCGTTGCTTGATGAAAGCCCGGAAATTCAGTTTCGTTTTTGGGGTGGCGACAGAATGAAAGCGATTCAGCCAGATGGACTAGCAAAACATATTAAGGAATTGGCATTTATGGGATTTGTAGAAGTGATTGCAAACCTAGGAACGATTCTTAAAAATATTTCGTTTTGTAAAAAGGATATTGAAGCCTTTCAGCCAGATGCACTTGTACTGGTTGATTATCCAGGATTTAACCTCCGAATTGCCGAATGGGCAAAGTCGAAAGGAATTAAAGTGTATTACTATATTTCACCATCTATTTGGGCTTGGAAAGAGTCGCGCGTGCATAAAATAAAGAAAGTTGTGGATCATATGTTTGTGATTCTTCCTTTTGAAAAGGCATTTTATGCGAAACACAATTATGAAGTTCAATATGTTGGTAATCCACTTATTGATGAAATCGCAAAGTATAAAAAGGAAAATACGTCGACTGAGTTACGTTCAAAGTATAACTTGGACGTGCGACCAATTATTGCCGTTTTACCAGGGAGTAGAAAACAGGAAATTTCAAAGAAACTACCAATAATGTTGGAAGCATTAAGAGGAATTGATTCACATCAAATAGTTGTAGCTGGAGCGCCAAATTTAGAATCTAGTTTTTATGAAAGTATTTCTAAAGATGCTCATGTAGTTTATGGTGAAACATATTCAGTTCTTGCAAACTCTGATTTGGCAGTAGTAACCTCTGGAACTGCGACCTTGGAAACGGCCTTGTTTAAAGTCCCCGAAGTAGTTTGTTATAAAGGGAATGAGGTTTCGTATCGTATAGCAAAAAAGCTGGTGAAGGTGGATTTCATTTCTTTGGTGAATTTAATCATGGGTAGAGAAGTGGTGAAGGAATTGATTCAAAAAGAGTGCAATCCTGTGCAAATTCGTGCTGAAATTGATTTGTTATTGAATGATTCAGGTTATCGAAAATCCATGGAAGATTCCTATGATGAACTTGAAGAAATGCTAGGTGGAGAAGGAGCAAGCAAGAAAGTAGCACAGTTCTTGTTAAAAACTATTTGATAGTTGTCAAAAAGGCATCCGTTTGTCCTTTAATTTTGTCGCGTGAACAAGTGTATTACCATTTTTCTGATTTTAATGACTCACTTTCTGTTTGGTCAGGAAATGCGCATCGGAATTTTGCGTCAATACAAAGTTTCTAAAATTAGTTTAACTGTTGAGCGCGGTGTTTATGATGTGTATGCAGATACCGCTTCAGTAACGCGGTTGATCGAAGGTGATAAAATTCAATTGAACTATTATAATAGCCGTGTTCAAGTCATCAAGAACGGCTTGGATTTGAAGCTCACGAATAAGGTTGAAATAGTTCCAACGACAGAAAATTCGGTAATTCAGTTCAATTCAGTTCAGCCAAGTTTTAAAACCAGATATTATCAAGATGGACTAGAAATTAAAGCATCTTCTGGAAATCTTACCTTGGTCAATTTAGTAGATATTGATAATTATTTAGGTGGTGTAATAGAATCAGAAGGAGGTGGAGGCCGTCACATCGAATATTATAAAGTTCAAGCATTAATGAGTCGAACCTATGCTTTGAAAAATTTGAAACGTCACGAAAAAGATGGCTTTCAACTGTGTGATGGAGTCCACTGCCAAGCGTATCACAATATGTTGCGACACACTCCTTCAATAAACGAGGCTGTAAAAGCTACTTCGGGAATGGTAATGGTAGATAATCGAAATAGTTTGATTACAAGTTACTTCTCAGCAAATTGTGGTGGTCAAACCTGTGATGCTGCGTATGTTTGGAACACATCTGTACCATATGTTGAGACGTTTAAAGATACCTTCTGTATTCACACGAGGCAAGCTACTTGGGAAAAGAGGATTAGCAAAACACAATGGGATACTTATTTAAATAAAGAATTTGGATTCAATCGCTTGCCAATTGGAAAAAGTGACGAGCGTTATTCATTTATTCAAGAAGATAGAAAAGCCTTTTTTATTCACCCATCTTTAGGAGTTCCACTGCGTGATTTAAGACAAGAATTCAATTTAAAGTCGACCTATTTTAGCACACGTCTGGAAGGAAATGAAGTGGTATTAACGGGACGTGGTTTTGGTCACGGTGTTGGCTTGTGTCAAGAAGGAGCAATGAATATGGCAATAAATGGCTTTTCATATGAACAAATCGCGTTGTTCTATTTTCACAATGTCTCAATTATTGATTATTACCGCGGACAGTTTTTCAATCAGCACGAAGAAAAACACGATTAATTTTCGACTGATTTATCGTAGATCACAAATAAATCTTCGTCATCCATTTTGAAGTATTTCTTTTCCCTAGCGAAGCGTTCTACTTCGCTTTTCGATTTTAGCTTTTTGAGAATACCCGTTGTCGTTTTTAATTCGGTAGTTAATTCCACTTTTTTCGTCTCCAATTGACTTAGTTTAGTAGAGTTGGAAATCATGGTGAACATATCGTTTTCATCTAAAAACAGCGAGTATGTAACAAATACAATAATTGTAATTATGAATTTGTTTTTTAGATACGGATGCACTTTTCTCATGGAATAAAATTAATACAATTGAAAGATCGGATGAAACTAGTGTCAAATTGTTTTAAAACGGGAATTGTTGAAACAAAAAAAAAGACCCTCAAATGAAGGTCTTTTTCCGTATCAATCTATTTAATTAGTTGATAATATTATCGTAACGTTCTTTCCAGTCATCATCGTTTTCAAACCAATGCGCGACTTTATTCAATAGCTCACGTGCTTTGTCTTGTTGTCTACTTTCGTTTAATGCAGCTGCTGAACGAAGAACACCAATTTTTAACATGCTTTTGTCCGCTTCGCTCCAGTTTTGAATACTCTCAACAGTTTTTAAACTTGCATCAGCTTCTTGCCATAATGATCGTGCAGTTGTTTTGTCTTCAGCTTTGTATTTACACACTCCCATCACATATTTAATTCCTGCTTCATTTTGAGTAATTTTCATGTAACGAACAGCCCAACCATATGCTTTTTGAGCACTTCCTGAAGCCAATTCATTATCAATAACTTCAAATAAACTTTTTTGAAACAACTCAACAAATTCGCTATGCTCTTCTATTGTTGAACCATTAGACGCTTTCATATCGTATTTGATTCCTTTACCCAAAGCACTAATTGCGTCTTTATAGGCGTTTTTGAAATCTTCGTTGTCTGTTCCAGAAAGAGAAACTTTATATAAGCCTTTTGCCAACCAAATGTATGGAAGTACATCCTTTTTGGTTTTATCATTCTCAGTATAACCTGAAGCTACTTTAGCCAACTTTTCATAGTTCGCATCTGCATACAGGATTTTTAAATCATCGTATTTTGGAGCTTGAGAAAAAGAGATTTGTGTTATGAATAATAAACACAGTAGAGTAAGTACATTTTTCATCTTAAATAATTTTTTTCAATGATTAATTCAAATACTATGCCGTAAATTTCGACACGTATTATACCAAAGTTATGATTTTTTTTGAATCTTAGCTCAATCGTAGCTTTTTATTAATAGCGCTAAAATGTCTTGCGCCGCTTTCGAAATTTTTGTTCCAGGACCGAAAACACCAAACACTCCAGCTTCGTATAAAAAGTCATAATCTTGCTGTGGAATGACTCCTCCGGCAATTACCATAATATCTTCGCGCCCTAATTTTTTAAGTTCATCAATTACTTTAGGAACAAGGGTTTTATGTCCCGCCGCCAACGATGAAACACCTAAAATATGCACGTCATTCTCCACTGCTTGTTTTGCTGCTTCTTCTGGCGTTTGGAAAAGTGGTCCGATGTCAACATCGAAACCAATATCAGCGAATGACGTTGCAATAACTTTTGCGCCTCTGTCGTGACCGTCTTGTCCCATTTTTGCAACCATAATACGCGGTCTTCTTCCTTCTAGTTGACTGAATTTATCAGCCATTTCTTTTGCGGTATTGAAATCGTTGTCTCCCATAGATTCTGATGAATAAACGCCGTTAATTGAGCGAATTGTAGCTTGGTATCTTCCAAATGCATTTTCAAGAGCAGTTGAAATTTCTCCCAGAGAAGCTCTTTCGCGTGCACATCGAACAGCAATTTCTAATAAATTGCCATTTCCACTTTTAGCAGCTTCAGTCAATTCATTTAGTAATGTCGTTACCGTTTCTTGATTGCGATTTGCTTTCAGTTGATTCAATCTATCGATTTGAGAATCGCGTACTTTGGCATTGTCAACATCCAAAATGTCGATTTCATCTTGTACTTCTAATTCATAGCGATTTACACCAACTATGATATCTTTATTTGAATCAATTCGTGCTTGTTTTCGCGCTGCAGCCTCTTCAATTCTCATTTTTGGAAGTCCAGTTTCAATGGCTTTCGCCATTCCACCTAATTCTTCAACTTCGCAAATTAATTCCCATGCTTTTTCTACCAATTCTTCAGTTAGCTTCTCCACGAAATAGCTTCCTCCCAATGGATCAACGTGTTGAGTGATTCCCGTTTCTTCTTGCAAGAAAATTTGTGTGTTTCGTGCAATTCGAGCCGAGAAATCCGTTGGTAAAGCAATTGCTTCGTCCAATGCGTTTGTGTGCAAGGATTGCGTTCCACCGAGCGCTGCTGCCAGTGCTTCAATACATGTTCGAGCAACATTGTTAAACGGATCTTGTTCTGTTAAACTCCATCCAGACGTTTGGCAGTGCGTTCGAAGAGCAAGCGATTTATCGTTTTTAGGGTTAAATTCTTGCACCATTTTCGCCCAAAGAATTCGTCCTGCCCTCATTTTGGCAACTTCAGAAAAATGATCCATTCCAATCGCCCAGAAAAAACTCAAACGTGGAGCAAATTCATCAATGTCCATTCCAGCTTTCGTTCCAGCGCGTAAGTATTCTAAACCATCTGCAAGTGTATATGCCAATTCGATTGAAGTCGTTGCACCAGCTTCTTGCATGTGGTAACCCGAGATTGAAATCGAATTGAAACGCGGCATGTTTTCCGCCGTGTAAGCGAAAATATCAGAAATAATTCGCATCGATGGTAGAGGAGGGTAGATGTACGTATTTCGTACCATGAATTCCTTCAAAATGTCGTTTTGAATTGTACCAGAAAGGTCTTTTTGACTTACACCTTGTTCTTCTGCTGCAACAATGTAAAATGCCATGATTGGAAGTACTGCTCCGTTCATGGTCATAGAAACAGACATTTTATCTAACGGAATTTGATCGAACAATACTTTCATGTCTAATATTGAATCGATAGCAACTCCCGCTTTTCCAACGTCTCCTTCAACTCGAGGATGGTCTGAATCGTAACCTCGATGTGTCGCTAAATCAAATGCAACAGACAATCCTTTCTGTCCTGCGGCCAAATTTCTTCTGTAAAATGCATTCGATTCTTCAGCAGTTGAAAATCCTGCATATTGCCGAACGGTCCATGGACGAATCGCGTACATTGAACTATACGGTCCTCGCAAATAAGGCGCAATTCCCGAAACAAAACCAATGTGATTCGTAGATTCAATATCTTTTGCCGAATATGAGTTTTTCAATTCAATTTTATCAGCATTCGTGTGTATTACTTCTGTTTCAATTGTTTTTGTATCGACAATTGATTCATACGGTATTTGGTTAAAACTTACTCTTTTCATACCGTTTGCGTTGTTAATTCGTTTTCTAAAATCAATGTTGGAAGCCCTAAATAAGACGAAGGTAGTTTCCATGAAGTATTTATTTCTTCAGGATTTTTGAATTTATTCATTCCGATTCCCACCGTTTTTCCACTTACAAAAGCTTCAATTCGTTGTTCACGTTTTTGGCGAATAGCTTCAAACAATTCTTTTCGAGTCGTTTCATTTATTGTTCCACCTTTGGCATCTATTTTCTGGAACAATTCCCATGCTTTCATCGCAATTTGGTCAGTTAGTAGCTCAATTGAGTAACTTCCACCAAGTGGATCAACCACTTTCGCTAAATAGGATTCTTCTTGAAGAATTGTTGAGATATTAATCGCCATTCGTTGTGCTAAAACACTTGTTCCTTTCGTTGAATACATGTCGTGAGGAAGAACAAGGATAGAATGAACGCCGCTTGTTGCAGCTGACATTGCTTCAGTAGTTTGACGTAATAAATTTGTGTGAGGATCGAATACTGATTTGTTTGAATGGCCAATTTGAGCATTGATGTTACACGTGTACGAACAGTTATGTTGTGGTTCGTACGCACGAATTACTTTAGCCCATAAACGCTTTATACTTCTGATTTTTGCAATTTCATAAAAGTAATTCGAACCTATTCCGATGGTGAAATTAATGCAGGCGCTCGCTTGATCGATTGAAAATCCGGCATTCATGAGTTTTACAATGTATTCATGACCAGTGCTCAAGCAAAACGCAATTTCTTGCCACGTTGTCGCTCCAGCTTGTTGAATAGCAAATCCATTTACTTCACAAAAGCGCGCTTGTTGTTTTGAATAGTTAGACGCAATTTTTTCTAGTTCAATACCATCACTTTTAAGAAAGTCAAACTGCACATCCATTTGAAATGAATTGGCACGTTGAATAGCTGATAACTGTTCAAAAGCATCCAATGTTGAAATAGAAAACTGTGTTTCTATGAATTCCAATTGAACTTCGTTTAGAACGGTTGTCCAGTTTGTATTTGCTTTTGTTTGCTCGAAAATCAGCATGTCGGCGCCCAAATTCAAAACTTCCAACGCTTCTTTGTTTGCTGTTTTTTCATCGGTAACAACAATTCGAGATCCGTTTTTCCATTCGTTACTCGGTGTATTCATTCCACGCGTGAAAGGAAAGTTTCCGGCAGTTTCTGGTGAAGATGTAATGTCTTCTTGGTGCGTGTAACTAGTAAACTCGATTTCTTCAATCGCGTCAGTTGTTTTTAGCACAGATGGATCTTTTCCTTTGAGGTCAGCAATTAGTTTTGCTTCCCATTCTGCTTTGTTAACAGCGTTAAATGGTTTAAAAAAATCACTCATTGTTTTCGGTTGTTTTCAATTCTTTTTGTTTGGGTAATCTCTTTTTTATGTATAGAAAAACAATTGTTGAAACCATTACGGTTACAACGGGCGCTATTGGAATTCCAATAACGGGAATAGAGTAGATGATTAAAAATATGGCACCAGTCAATAACATGGAAAGTGGTTTAGAAAAAGCGAATCCCAATGTTCCAAAAACACCTGCTTGATCACGTTCTAAAGCAAAATCGTAAAATGCCATACCATAAAAAAAGGCAGAAATTACGAAGAACATGATTCCGTCTATGAATCCAAGTCCAAAAATCCACGAAACGATGTAATAAAAGACCAAAAATGATATTTCGAGTGTTACAGCAATCATGACGATAAATACCATTCGAATGATGTCGTTGATAAATCGTGCGATGGATGAAGTGTAATTTGTTCCGGTGAGTTGAGTGTCCAATCGTTCGGAAAGTACAGTGTTAAATGGCGATAAAAGTGTGATTACCGCAAAAATGTAAATTTGATCGACCAAAAATCCCCAAAAACCAAAAAAACCTTCTACTCCAGAGTTTATTATTCCTTTTCCCCAGCCCAACCATGAATCGTCCGCTTCCATTAGAAAAGTTTCAGCAACTAGACTTGTGTGATAGCTGAATAACAAATAAATAATGGTTAAAACTCCTCCTGGAATAAAGAAAAGCAGGTAGTTACCCTTGAAGAACTCTTTAAAAGTTATGGTCAATGCATCAATATGATATTTGATTGAATTCATATGGTAATTTACGAATTCAAATTTAACAATTCTATTACAGAATTCTTTTTAAAAGCATATATATTCCCGCGTAAATTATTCCAATACCCAAAAACAGTTGAACTCTTGAAGTATAGCCGCGGCGTTTCCAATACAACCAGTTAATTGTTCCGAGGATAAGAGCTGGAATGATTGGATAGAGGAAGATGTTGGGCATTTTGTTATTTGTGGGTCATTATCAAGCGGATATGTGCACCGGTACTCATATCCCCAATATATATTTAACATCTAAAATAATCATTAAACCATTATCACATAACATTGTATCCGATACTACACGATTGTAAGTGTTTGTATATCGAATAAATAAATTATACTTCAATTCCAAACTGCGCCAAATGGTGTGTAATGTGTTTTGATTGCATGAGTTTCCATAATTCAAAATCCAAATCACCAAAATAAGGGTGAAGAGTGGTTGTTTTTGGTTGCATCGCAAAGTGGCTTTCGAAATTACGCCAATCGCTTTTAAAATCGGAAATAGCGCTTTGAATGTTGTTGTTTCTAACAGGCGTTTCGGGTTTTGCAAACACAGCTTCAAAGTTTCTAGGCAAGGAAGCGTCTGTTCTTAGGAAGTCCTGTGCGTACTTTACTTTGTTTTCAGGAATTTGCAAAGGGATTGTATGATCTCCGCATGCCAGTCTAATACTGTCAGAAAGGTGTTCAACCATTCGCTGAGCGGACATGCTTCCCCACAAAGGCTTATCAGTTTCTTTTAGTTTCTCCAGTTTTGTAACAATTACGTCTAATGAAGGTTCGATAAATGCCATAGCTTTTTATTTGTATACAATACTACAAAAAATGTTGTAAAGTTTTACCGCAAAGACGCAAAGCTAAGGGGGAATGGATTACTGAAAATTAAGGTCTCAAAGCATCAATAAATTAACATTGAAATTCATGGAGTTGTGTTGCTGAAAAATTCACTGCTAAGCCCGCAGATGAGCATAAGGCGCAGCGTCTTTTAGTTTTTTTTAACCGTTAAAGAAGTTCTTAGCGAACTTTGTGTCTTTGTGACCTTTGCAGTTTAAAAAAAAGAAAATTACCCAACGAGTATATTCAAACTTTTTGGAACAACACTTACATTCAACTCGTCCAATACTTCAAACGGTTCACCATCGTAGTGCGCCATTTTCTTAGAAAGTTTAATTTTTGCATTCTTAAATTGAATGATCTCTGAAAAACGTGACTTATCGCTTTTCTTTCTGAAAAAACGGTAGATAATAGAAGGTGCAGACCAGATAGAGAAGGGCTTCAGCAAGCACAGTTCAATTTTTCCATCTGTAACATCAGATTTTGGTGAAATTGTAAATCCATTTCCAAATTGAGATGCATTTGCTACAGTACAAAGTACTACTGGTAATGTTTTAACTTTCCCGTCTAAGTCAATAGAAACGTTAATTGGATTGTATTTGAAAAATTCCCGTGCAATCAAATAGATATAGCCTCTTAAACCTCTTCGTGTGTGCGTGTCAAATTTCTTAGCGATTACAGCGTCAAAACCGTAACCACCAACGCCTAGGAATGTTTTATCATTTACTAAAACAGTGTCCATTTGAATGGAATTGTTTTTATTAATGCATTCTATAGCTTCTTTAACATTTAAAGGAATTTTCATATGTCGAGCAAGTCCATTTCCAGAACCAACAGGAAGAATTGCTAATTTGGTTTTAGTTCCAATTAAAGCCGTACCTACTTCATGAACCGAACCATCGCCCCCAACAGCACAAACAATATCGTAACCGGCATCAGCTGAATCTTTGGCGATTAATTTCGCGTGTTTTCGATATTCTGTCTCTACAATATCATAATCGTAAACATTATGATCTAAGTGATCAGCAATCAATTGAGGGATATTTCCTTTATTCCCTACTCCCGACTTTGGGTTTACGATGAAGCGAATTTTCTTTTTCATTTACTGTAGTTTGATTCATAATCAAATCACGGTTGTACTGTTGAATTAAGGCTTTTATCCTTCGTTCGTTCGCTTTAACTTCTTTTTGACGGCCAGCTAAAGAGTCAGAAACATCCGTGCTCATAACTGTGAAATCATACAAATTTCGTGCCCTTTCGTTCGTGAACGTGGTCATGAAGTTGTTTTTATAGTAATAATAGCTTCCTTCAATGTATGTAATCGCCTCTTTTTCAGACTTATTGTAGTAAGAATTGCCAAAGGAATAAAATTTTGTTTCAAGGTTTAAAAGGTCGATAATTGTAGGTAAAATATCGAGTTGTTGGAAAACTTCATCGCTTTTTTGTGCTTTAATTTTGCCACTTGGATGATAAAACAAAATAGGAATTCGATACATCTGTGTACGTGTGTTGTAAAGCGCAGTTTCAGTAGCGGGTGTATGATCTGCTAGAATTACAAACAAGGTGTTTTCAAACCAAGGTTGTTTCTTCGCTTCTTCAAAGAATTGCCGCAAAGCATAATCGCCATAATTGATTGAAGCACAAATAGGTTGTGGTCCTTTCTTTATGCTACTGCGCATGTGTTTCGGTATGAAATACGGATGATGAGAAGACAGGGTGAACAAAGTACTAAAAAAAGGCTCGTGCAATTCAGTCATTTTTTTAGCGGTCCACGGATTAAAGTACTCATCTAAAATCCCCCATGTTTTATCAAAATGATCATCGTTATTGTATTCAATTCTTCCAAAATAGTGATCAAATCCACACTGAGCAGCAAAGGCATCAAAGCGCATTGAACCGTTTGTTGCTCCATGGTAAAATGCTGACTCGTAACCAAATTTTCCTAAAATACTTGGAAGACTGTTAATTTCATTGTCACCATACGGCGAAGAAATATACGGACTGTCCATTAATGTAGGTACTGAAGCCAATATTGCTGGTACTGCTTCAATTGATTTTTTACCATTGGCAAAACCGTTGTTAAAAGAAAGTGAAACTTCGATTAGCGAATCTAAAAATGGAGTATAACCCTTTCCGTTATTGTACGCTCCAATAAACTCCCTTCCAAAGCTTTCTAACATGATAACCATCACATTGGTTTTGTTGTCCAAAATGTTCTGTGGGTTACTTGTTTTTACAGGATTAAAGTAATTGTCAACCTGGTTTTCCGGAAAATACTTCACCTGCACGAGACTACTTTGATCCATTGTTTTGACCATTGTAAATGCGGTTGGCAAAACAAAAGCTGTATTTTCTCCTTTGGAATATTTCGATGCTTCTATGATGCCCGTTGGACGCAATCCAAATCCTCCACGAGCTACTAGAACAAGCAGGGCGATTACAACTACCATTGAAATGAAGTTTTCCTTATAAAACCCTTTTTTCAGTGTGGAAAACGTTTGAAAAGAACGTTGTGTTTTACGGTAAAGAAATTCAGAAAAGGCGAGAAGCAAAGCGAAAATAATAAGAATAACCCACGAGTCTTTGAGGAATGAAGTAATAAGCTGGGCAAAATCATTTCCAGCACCTAAAACAGAAAACAAATCAAATGTAGAACGCTTGCTGGTGTATTTGAAATACCCAATGTCTAATAGATTTGGAGCTATTAAAAGGGCGTTGGTAAGGTGAAACAAAAGTTTAAAAAAAGCACGGTGAAATGTATATCCTCGAATTGGAATAGGCAGCAGGAATAAGATGTAATACGGAGTAAAAAAAAGTGATACCGTAATCATATCAAACCAAAGTGCAACGAAGAAATCAAAGAATTCTAAACGGGGAAATGCGCTAAAATTGAAACCAAAGAAAATTAATCGTGTAATGTACAGCAATAAAACAGATATCAACATACGCTTTAATAACGTTGAGACATGTTCAGGAAGATAAGCCAACATTCGTTTCATTGAATTCAAAAGTATAAATTATTACCTGTAAATTATTAAGGCATTTTGAATTTCTTTGATTAATTTGAACTAGTCAAAACGTTATTTCTATTTTTGACAAATAAATAAAGGACAATATGAGTGAAATTGTACGTTTGAAGTTATTGAATGGATTGGTTTGTTTCGTTCTGTTAATGAATGGTTTTGGTGTGTTTTCACAGATAGAAATGTCGAAAGAGAACATGGCAAAAGAGGAGAAAGAGCGCAAAGAAAAAAAAGCCAAGGAATTGATAGAAAAAGATTCGTTGAGCGCGACTTCATTGTATTTTAACGCAAACTGGTCGTACACCCCAAGAAAGCTGGAAGAAAATGAAGGTTTGTTTGGAGATTCGCTTGGAGAAAGAGCGAATGAAACAGCCGGAAATCGATGGTCATTTGGATTGGGATTTAGAAATCAATTGCACAAATACATAGCGTTAGAAGGAGGAATAGCTTTTATGCGGAATTCAGAAAAATACAACTTTGAAGGAGTCGATACTTCATATTCGTATGTAACGGAATATTCATATCTGGCCTTGCCGATTAAAGTGTATTATACTTACGGAAAAGATTTTAAGTTTCTTGGTGGTGTGGGGATTACTCCACAAATGTTCGTTCGTTATAAACAAGATTTAAATTATAAAACTACCGAGGGTAAAGAAGAATCGGAAACGATAAAATCGACTACTGGATTTAGTTCGTTTGTGATTAGCGCAACAGTTTCTGCTGGAGTTCAAATAGAGCTTGGCAAACGCGTTTCAGTTCAAGTCATTCCAGAATATAGAATTCAATTGAATTCAAGTAACACAAAACAAGATGCGTACAAACATTATGCACGTGCAATTGGCGTTAATGCAGGAATTGTAGTGCGTTTATAATAATTGACATGATAATCAAAGAAATTACAGACTATTTAGAATCCTTGGCGCCGATTTCGAGTCAAGAATCATACGATAACTCAGGGTTAATTGTAGGTGATTCGGCAACGGAAGTTACCAATGTACTGATTAGTTTGGATTGTATTGAATCAACTGTTGACGAGGCAATTGAATTGGGATGTGAATTAATTATTGCTCATCATCCCATTGTTTTTTCTGGCTTAAAAAAGTTGAATGGTAAGAATTATATTGAGCGAACAGTAATTAAAGCGATAAAGAACGATATTGCCATTTACGCAATTCACACCAATTTTGATAATTATAGATTCGGTGTAAATGATGAAATTGCTGATCGATTGAAATTGATGAACCGCAAATTATTGGCTCCAAAATCGAATGTACTTTCAAAAGTTTCATTTTTTGTGCCGGCAGAAAATAAAGATGAAGTAGTGAGTGCAATGTTTTCAGCTGGAGCCGGAGACGTAGGAGAATATTCAGAATGTAGCTTTCAAACGGAAGGAATAGGTACATTTAAGCCAAGTGAGAATGCAAATCCCGTTGAAGGGAAACGCGGCGAGTTGTCGACAGTGAATGAATTAAAAGTTGAAGTGTTGTGCTCTCAACATTCTCTCGGTCGTGTGCTTAATGCAATGTATCAAACGCATCCATATGAAGAGGTTGCTCATGATATTTATGCTATTCAGAATAAAAATCAGTTTGAGGGATCAGGAATGATTGGAGACTTGGAAGTTGAAATGGATGCGATTTCGTTTTTAACCGAATTGAAGAAAACGTTTAATTGTGGCGTTATACGACATACTGAAATACTAGATAAGAAGATTAAACGCGTGGCGCTTTGTGGTGGTTCAGGAAGTTTTTTACTTGAAAAAGCCAAAAGTCAAAACGCAGATATTTTTATTACAGGAGATTTTAAATACCATGAGTTTTTTGATGCTGATAAACAGTTAGTTATAGCTGATATTGGACATTTTGAAAGCGAACAATATACTTCTAACAGATTAGAGCGTATTTTGACAAAAAAATTCACTAAATTTGCGGTTCATTTAACGAAGGAAAATACAAACCCAATAAAATATTTTTAGCATGGCAAAAGCGGCGACTAAAAACGAAGGATCAACTTCAGACAAATTAGAAAGTCTATTTGAATTACAATTAATTGATTCTGAGATTGATAGAATTAAAACTGTAAGAGGGGAGTTGCCTTTGGAAGTACAAGATTTAGAAGATGAAGTAGAAGGGTTGGACAATCGAATTGCAAAAATGCAAGAAGAGATTAAAGAGTTGGAAACGGATATTTCTGATAGAAAAAATAGTACAAAAGATGCAGAGGCGGCAATCGCTAAATATAAAACGCAGCAAAATAACGTTCGTAACAATAGAGAGTTCGATGCAATTTCAAAGGAAATTGAGTTCCAAGAATTGGAGATTCAATTGAACGAAAAACGTACGAAAGAAGGAAAAGCGAAAATTGCTCACAAGAAAGAAATTTTGGATGAAGCAAAAGAGCGTAGAGAATTCAGAGCAACTGATTTGGCAAACAAAAAAGCGGAATTGGATGAAATTATTGCTGAAACTCAAGCTCAAGAGGAAAAATTAACTAAAAAATCAACTGCAGCGATTGGGAAATTGGAAGATCGTTTAGCAGCAGCTTATACACGTTTGAGAGAAAGTGCAGTGAATGGATTAGCTGTTGTTCGCGTTGAACGTGATTCTTGTGGAGGATGTTTTAATAAAATACCACCACAACGTCAATTGGACATTCAAACAAAACGTAAAGTGATCGTTTGTGAGCACTGTGGTAGAATTTTAATGCCAGAGGAAAAAGAAGATTAAGATTATTTTAAATAAGATTAATGAACCGTCTGCCTTTGGTAGGCGGTTTTTTGTATAAATTGGTACTATGAAGTTTTCTGATTATAACATTTCGAAAGATATCAAAGAACAATTGGCTGTTTTAGGTTTTAATAAACCAACAGATATTCAATTTAAAGCCATTCAACATATTTTGGATGGCGAAGATGTTATGGCCATTGCGCAAACTGGAACGGGTAAAACAGCAGCGTTTGCGATTCCTACATTAGATAGAATTCATAGAGCAAAAACGAAATACAAGAAATCAGGAATTAAGTGTTTGGTAATGGTTCCAACGCGTGAATTGGCGAAGCAAATTTCGAAAGTTTATCAAGAAATTGGAAAGAAAACGAATGTGAAAACATTTGGATTGTTTGGTGGGGTAGAACAAGAGCAACAAATTAAAACGCTGAATAATGGAATCGATATTTTAGTCACCACGCCAGGGAGAATGTTCGATTTGATTTCACAAGGTGCAATTGATATTACGGGAATTCAATTTTTGGTACTTGATGAGGCGGATTTAATGTTGGATTTAGGCTTTACGAAGGACATTACAGATGTAATGAGGCACATTCCACAAAAACGTCAAACACTTTTCTTTTCAGCAACGATTTCGAAGAAAATTAAATCATTGGCTTACGATGTGGTTCGAAATGCAATTCGTATTCAGATTTCACCGAAAAATCCTGTAGCCAAAACCATTTCCCACTCAATTCTAGAAGTGGAGATGGACGATAAACGTTTTTTCTTAGAGAATATCATCAAAGAAAATCCAGAAATGAAAATGGTTGTTTTTGTTCGTACAAAAGTCCGTGTAGAAAGAGTCGTTGCAGCCATGGAGCGCGTTCTTATTCAATCTGAAGCGTTACATGGTGGATTGGAACAAAAGGAACGATTTGCTATTTTAGATCGCTTTAGAAGCGGAGAGAACAAAATATTGATTACAACAGATGTCGCTTGTCGCGGTATTGATATTCCAGATGTTGATTGTGTAGTGAACTATGACTTACCAGACAATCCAGAAAACTACGTTCATCGATGTGGGCGAACTGGTCGTGGCAAAAACAGAGGTCAAGCCATTTCGTTTTGCAGTGAAAGCGAGAATGAACTGTTGAAAGCAATAGAAGAATACACCGGCGATGAAATTGACCGTTATGACCTTTCTCTAGGCGAATACAAAGACATTCTTGATGATACAGATGACGGTTCGTACAACTGGAAAAAGATGATCAAGGAGCAGAATGAGTGGGATAAGACGGAAGATGAATGGTAATTCATCCTATGAAATTCCATCATTTCTAAGGAGTAATTGACCTTAGTTTAATCTAAAGGTTTTATTATTGAAAAGAATTGGAATAAATCGAAAATACTAGCATTCCAATAATGATCTGTTTTCGTATCAGAAAAAAAATCAAGACTAAATTCCGTTTATAAAAAATGTCGATTGACCATCAAAATGCTAAACCTGTTTAGTAACATGTAATTATTGTTCAATTTGGTTGGTGGTTCCTTGTTTTCTGTTAAAATTTTAAAATAAGGTTTTTAATTAAAAAAACATTCTACACTTGAATTTTCAATTGTAGAATAATATTGAATTTAATCTTAATTCTCATCTCGTATTTCCCCCATAGTTTTGCACGAAATTATTAGTCATATTATCTGTGATATAACTGTCTCTTATACACATCTCCGAGCCCACGAGACAGGCAGAAATCTCG
>OLID01000207.1_pt1 | contig 32303 bp, 35 predicted proteins | sample 1609361 | NCBI WGS metagenome assembly OLID01 (sample SAMN05416778, study PRJEB24817) | seawater metagenome | isolation source: Sea water | place: Canada:Atlantic | collected 2013-07
ATCTACACAGAGTAGATCGTCGGCAGCGTCAGATGTGTATAAGAGACAGGGGCACAACCACCCTGGCCCAGATCCGGATTAAACAGGGTGAAGATAAACTGCGCTGCTACCAGTTCAACACTCAGGTCGCGAAACACTACTTCTGCCAGGTCTGCGGCATCTACACACACCACCAGCGCCGCTCCAATCCCGCCGAATACGGCTTCAACATTGCCTGTCTGGAGGGCGTTAATCCGTTTGCGCTCGACGACGTCGTTGTCATGGACGGCGTCAACCACCCGTCCGACCGGCCTAAACCAGTATGATTGGACCAACATGATTCGATTAACCACACTACGAGGGACGTCTATGTCACGCCTGATCAAAGCCTTACCCCTGCTGCTTGTTGCCCTGTTCACTCTGGGTGCAACTGCCCAGTCCTGGCAATGGGCGCCAGACTTCTCCGAAGGCAGCAAGCTGCCACCAATCTCGGCGCAAGACCAGAACGGTAGCGTGCACACACTGGCCGACCTGACGGGTGAGAAAGGTCTGGTGCTGGTGCTCAGCCGTTCTTTTGACTGGTGCCCCTACTGCATCAGCCAGCTGCAACAGCTGGTGGAGGTAGCGCCCGAGTTTGAAGCCATGGGCTTCAATGTCGCCACCATGACCTACGACTCACTGGAAACCCTTAAAAACGCCGAGATAGACTACGGCATCGACTTCCCGCTGCTGCGCGATGAAGAAACCCGGCATTTCAGCGCGCTAGGAATCCTGAACGACCAGTACGAACCCGGCGAGCGAGCCTACGGTATTCCATACCCCGGCATCTTTCTGCTCAACGCAGATGGCACCATTGAAGCCAAGTTTGCCGAGGTCGATTACCGCGACCGTCCTGACTTCAGTCTGGTGCTCGACGTGGCAGAGGCGCTGTAGACCGCACTCAATGCCTCGAGCTATATCCTGCCACGGCAGAATATGCTATCAACCTGTCTGGTGCGTGTTTTTGGTACAAGCGCACCAGAACCTGACGCAGAGCCCCAATAAGGTGTCATGCACCTGACGGGCGGTAGCGTGCCTGAAGGTCTGAGCCCCGAGCTCAAATCAGCCGGTCCAAAGGGCTGGCGATCTTTGCGCCCTTTGCCATCACGCGCTGTTACAGAGAGGTGGTCAAAGTCAACGTCCTGTACCCGTAGCCGCAGACACTCGTTGATACGCAGCCCGCTTCCGTAGAGGACCTCAATGATCAGGCGGTTGCGGCCGGTCAGCTGGTTCAGGATGCTTCGCACCTCATTCAATGACATGACAGTTGGCAGTTGACGTTGTTTGGTAGCCAGCGTGAAGCCCAGTTCGCCGAGTTCTTGGTCAAGAAACTTGTGGTAAAGATAAACCAACGCGTTGAGCGCCACCTTTTGAGTATTTATCGCAACTTTGCGGTCGGCTGCGAGAAAAGTCAGAAAAGCGCGAACATCATCAGCGCCCGCGTCTGTCGGATGACGGCGATCAATAAAGTAGATGTAGCGCCGGATCCAGTGCAGATAGGTTTTCTGTGTACGCAGGGCGTAGCCACGAAGCCGCATGTCGCGGACGAGCTCCTGAAGAAACGGGCTTGGCATAGAACCTCCATGTTCAGACAAGTCTTGACATAGTGTTATAGCACAGTTATCCAGATATACGAGGGCACGCTGAACAGGGGCAATCGGGGGAAATGAGGTCAGAGTTATATTTGTGTTCAGATAGTTGGAAGCGGGTTTTGAAATATGACTGTATTGAGATTACGTGCAGGAACGTCTATTAATCGTGCGTGCGCACGATACAAATGTTAAATAGCAGGTATAGCCAAAGTGCCAACTGAACATCCAAGATTGCGCAGAGCCATTGAGAAAAACCTGAATGGACTGAACAATTGCATCCTTAAGCGACGGGTGCACAATAAATTTTATGAATTAGGTACAGCCCATGGACTGGACTTTTTCAGGATCGCAATTCATGCACTTTACAATGACTTATTTGCCGAGTTACATCGATCATTTGACACTCACCAAGATGCCGCATCCATTTGGTATGTGCGAAACCTTGACAGCCGACTATTCGATGAAGCACTAGCTGAGGTTGATATCACTTTAGAAAGGCTAGAGGAACTTGCGGAGAAAACTAAACATATTCGCGACAGGGTTCACTTCCATGTCGATCGCCGAGATTTACTTGAGCCAGTATCAGCGTGGCGAACCGCTGCTTTAACAGGAAATGAGGTTATCGAACTTACAGAGAAATCTCATGAAATCCTAAGAATTATGTATCTTCGACTTACAGGAGAAGACAAACCTGTACCAGAATACTATGGAGAAGATGTGGAGCTGATAGTTAGGTCGTACAAAGAGGCTCATAGTGATGCGCCACTTGCTATTTAACAATCAGTTCAATCGCCCCTTCGGGGCTCTAGGACAAGCGGCAAAGCCACTTGCCTATTAACAAGGGCGTTATGCAGCGCCCAAGAACACGCCACAGCGAGGATATTGAAACGCGTCACGTGACAGCGTACAATTTGTCCGATGATCAAAACTTTCGCAGACAAGCATACCCAAGAGCTGTATTGCACTGGGAAATCGAAGAAATTCCCCCCTGACATACACTGCAGGGGCGCACGCAAGCTCGAATACGTTAATTTGGCTGAGCGGCTGGAAGACTTGAAGGTTCCTCCCGGCAACCGCTTACATCCCTTGTATGATGAGCGTCAGGGCCAGCACGCGATCCGGATTAATGATCAGTGGCGCATCTGCTTTCGATTCGAAGACGGCGATGCCTATGACGTGGAAGTCTGCGACTACCATTAGAATGAGGTGATGAGAATGGCTATTTCCAATACCGGCGGCATGAAGCGCAGGCCCACCCATCCAGGTGAAATGCTGCGAGAAGATTTCCTGCCGGACTATGACCTTACAGTTACTCGCCTAGCGGAAGCGCTGGGCGTATCGCGCCAGTCCGTGAATGAGCTGCTGCGTGAGCGCAGGGCAGTTAGTCCCGAAATGGCAATTCGCTTGGGGCGGCTGTTTGGTAATTCACCCGAATTCTGGCTGAACGCGCAGCGCGCCGTTGACCTGTGGGAAGCTGGTCAAGCGCTAAAGAAAGAAGTCTCGCGCATTCGTCCACTTGATGCAGCATAACCATCAGGTGAATGTGACCACCACACGTTGTGCGCTGGCACATTACCATGGGCGGTAGTGCTCGTCAGGGGCGGCGGCTTTCTTCCACGTCGTCAGAGAGCCAGACCTTGATCAGAGACTGGTAAGGCATATCTCGCTTGTTCGCCTCGATCTTGATTCGATCCAAAAGTGACTCAGGCAGTCTAAGGGAAATAGTTTTGGTGGAAGGTTTCAGGTTCGGAAACTGCGCACGTTTGGCCTGCTTCCAGTCAACGTACTCTGTTGAGTCATGGCTTTCCCAGAAAGCACGCTCTTCGGTTTCGTTTTTGAACTCTGGCGTTTTTCTAGCTTTGCTCATAAATCTTCCGCTCCTTACGGTGCATATTACGGGCGGAAATCACTCGGATCAGACTCCCAGCACCTCGCAAGGTAAATGTAATGTGCAACTGCCGTCGGTCATCCGTTACGCCCAGCGCATGGTATCGAGTCTCATCCTGGCTATGCCTGTGGTCCGGCATAATCAGAAGAGGCTGGTTGAAAAACACCTGTTCTGCCTCCGATTGGCGCACGGCGTGCTTATCCCTACTTTTCCGGGCATTGCCGTCATCCCAATCGAATCCGGTAATTTGCGTCGAGTCAACCATGGATGTATATTACCAGCATATACACAATCTGCAAGCCGCACTAACAATTAATTGCAGTTCGTTCCGGCCCTGCTGGGCCTACACCGGACGTGACCTGGCGGTCACGCCGCTGAATAAAGGGCGTTAGGCAACTTCCATGAGCGTCAACTACGACACACTAGCACCGGAGTATATCAACTACAGAGTAGCGGATACTCGCATTGATGCTGCGATACGCAGGCATATTGTGCCAGGTGAAAAGGTCCTAAACGTTGGCGCGGGTCAAGGCTCTTATGAGCCAGTTGACTGCGACGTAACTGCCGTTGAACCGTCACGCGAAATGATAGCGAGACGGGCTGCGACAAAGGCAAAAGCGCTGCAGGGTTCAGCTGAGCATCTGCCTTTTGACGATAATAGCTTTGACACGTCCCTAGCGATTTTAACCATCCATCACTGGCATGACATTCAGAAAGGCCTGCGGGAATTGAAACGCGTCACGCGCGGCAAAGTCATCGTCCTAACTTGGAATGGAGATTTCGGTGATTTTTGGCTGCCCGACTACCTCCCGGAGATTGCTAGCATCGACGTCGAGCTATTCCCATCAGTAGATCAACTAACTGAATGGCTGGGGCCGGATACTACCGATGAGGGTCTGGAAATTCCGTATGATTGCACTGATGGATTTATGTGCGCCTATTGGCGGCGTCCTGAAATGTACTTGATACCAGCCGCTAGGCAGGCAATTTCGACATTTTCAAGAGTTGGTGACATCAGAAGCGGGCTGAGCCGTCTCACTACAGATATTCAGTCCGGTAAGTGGCACAAGAAGTATCAATCGCTGCTGGGGAAAACCAGTTTAGACTGCGGCTACAGGTTGGTGGTACATGGAAATAGCGTTGCCTAACAAAGTCATCAACTGCGCGCCTTTGCCGCCGGACACGGCCTGCGGCCGCGCCGGTTATGAACGGCGTTTGAGCCTTCAGCACCCAGAGCCAAAGGTTGCCCAATTATGAATGAATGGAATCGTTTATGATTTTAGAGTTCGAAGCCGCTTTCCAGGAGCACTTGGATGAACTTGTGAGAATACGGATAGCTGCTATGCGCGACAGTCTCACGAAAGTTGGGAGATTTGATCCGGATCGAGCCAGAGAAAGATTTGCGTCAGAGTTTAATCCCGAGTACACAAGATTTATAAACTTTGGCGGGCTTAGGGTCGGATTCGTAGTAGTGAAGCCGGAGGCAGGTGGTCTGAAACTGGACCACCTATATATTGAACCAGACTATCAAGGGCGTGGAATTGGTGGGAAAGTACTTCAAACCATTTTCAACACAGCAGATCAATTGCGTCTACCGGTTTTAGTTACAGCGCTTCGAGACAGTGAGTCAAACAGTTTCTATAAACGCCATGGATTCAAGTATCAGGACGAAACGGAATGGGACATAAATTATATCCGGATGGCCAGCACCCATTGAGGACATCAATATTTTCCAGAGGCTCTAACAATCTCTTTCAGTTCGCGCCTTCGGCGCCGGATGCAACCTGCGGTTGCACCGCTGATGAAGGGCGTTATGTGTTCATGCGTGACTGGAGAGGCCAATGAATACAATTTTCCCGCAGCTGGGAAATGCAGAGGGATCGTTTACAGCCGTTTCGATTGGACAGGTCAATGGCAGCCCTGCATTTGCAAGAGTGATGGAGAATTTCGAAGGCCCGCTACATGTGCACGAAACTAGCGATGAAATGTTCGTTGTGCTTAGCGGTGTCGTATATCTCGACTTCGAGTCAAACACCGTGAAGTTGGAGGTAGGGGAGTCATATACGGTTCCAGCTGGCATCGCCCACAAATCAAGAGTTCCCGGTCGCGCTGAGCTGATCGTTATTGGCGGTAAGGATTAAAGGCAGTGACTATTTTTAGGGCCACACGTAACCAGGCCATTAAGTTCGCGCACTTTGTGCGCCGGACCTCGTTTCACTCGGCCGCTTATGGCGGGCGTTAGCAGCCACCTGAAATCCACCTCCCTTGCCAATTGAGTAAAAAAGGAATAATTTATACTCATGAGCGATTTCGAGTACGACGACGACAAAAGTCAGGCAAATCTTGAGAAACATGGTATCGACTTTCTGGATGCCCAGTATTTATGGGAAGACCCTTATCTGCTGGAGATCCGGGCCAGATCCGATGATGAACCTCGGTTTTTGGTCATAGGCCGTATAGGCCACAAGCACTGGTCTGCCGTCGTCACCTACAGAAACGGAACGATTCGGCTCATTTCTGTAAGGCGTTCCCGGACAAGAGAGGTAGAGCTGTATGAAAGCTAAAGATTTTGACAAGAAGTTCGACCAGGGCAAAAAAGACATCATTAATGATCTTGATCTATCCACGGCGCGTCGCGCAAACCAGGATCAGAAGCGTATCAACGTCGACTTCCCTTCATGGGTAGTAGAGTCATTGGATCGTGAGGCGGCGCGTATTGGTGTTACTCGGCAATCTATTATAAAGGTCTGGCTGGTTGAGCGTTTAAAGGCAGAAGCTGCTAACAAACCGCTGAATGACGATGCCGCGGGCGGTGCGCATTAGCGGAGCGTTAGGTGCAAAGTAGTCTAGAGCAAGGAAGATACAGCGTGGAAATGTCGAAGTACAAGGCCGACGAAATTGAGGCGTTCTATAGCAAGGACGCTGCTCCCGAATGGCGCAGAATGGTTAAGACTCCTGAGGAAGAGGTAAAGCTGCAAGTACACAGCCACTACCTCAAATCTTATCTCAACCTTGGTATGGATGTTCTTGAGGTGGGCGCTGGTCCAGGTAGGTTTACACAGACCTTGCATGAGCTTGGCTGCCGCATTCTCGTGAGTGACATCTCCATGGTGCAATTGGAAGCAAACCGGGAGAATGCGAAAAATCTCGGATTTTACGAATCCGTAACCGATTGGGTTAAGGCTGACGTAACGAACCTGAAGCCTTTCTCATCTGACAGCTTTAACGCCATAGTCGCCTATGGTGGGCCCCTGAGTTATGTGTTTGATCAGGCAGAGCGATCGCTTCTTGAGTGTCACAGGGTGCTAAGATCAGGCGGTCTGGTGATCGCTAGTGTCATGTCTCTCTGGGGTACTTTACATCGGTTCTTCCCTAACATTAGTTCACGAGATTTCTCCGAACTGATCAAGACTGGTGACGTCACTCCTGAGACCGAGCCATATACAGGCCACTATTTCCACATGTATAGAGCCGAGGAACTCCGGTGTGTACTTGAAGCCACCGGATTTGAGGTAACTGGCATGTCGGCTTCGAATAGTCTGTCGTCTACACATATCGACACCCTCGAGAACATCCGACAAGATCCAGAGAAGTGGAGGGAGCTGATTGGAATGGAAATAGAGGCCTGCGCGTCGCCCGGACTAGTGGAATCAGGCACTCACATTATCGTTGTCGCACGCAAACGATGAGAAATGCACCTAACCAATCAATGAACTTCGCGCCTTTGGCGCCGGACGCAGCAAGCTGCGCCGCGCCGGTACCTATGGCGTTATGTGTCCGAGTTGACATTGGAGCAGAGTCATGGGTGTGATCGTTATCGTCGGATATAGACCGAAGCCTGGAAAGGAAAAAGAGCTTGATGCATTGATGCAAACACATGTGGAAAGGCTCAGGAATGAGGGGTTAGCGACTGATCGAGACTCGGTTCTGATGAGGGCAGAAGACGGGACGGTTGTTGAAGTGTTTGAGTGGGTTTCGCAAGAGGCAATTGACACGGCTCACTCGAATTCCAAGGTATTGGAAATGTGGCAAGAATATTCTGAGGTCTCCGAATATGTGCCGATAGGCGAGTTGCCGGAGGCCAGCCAGCTTTTTGCGCAATTCGCAAGCTTCTAGCCAAGAAGAACGTGGCAGTACACCAACGAGTTCAAGGCAAAAGCGGTTGAAGATCACAATTTCCCGTTGCCAACTTTTGTGCAAAGAGCCGCACAAAGATGCCATTACGAATTTTTTCCGGTTAGTCGAACGTTAGGTGGATATGATGACAACTGCGACCTCATTGATGGCGAAAGACAACGGGCTGTACCTGGAAACATCCGCGGACGCATTGGATGTAATAGGCAGCGGTCTGCAGGGCTGCGTTTTCACGGAGTCCGACATTTGTCCGGACTTTTTTGATTTGCGAAATGGCACCGCAGGAGATGTATTTCAAAAGTTCGTCAACTACAAATTCAAGGCTGCTTTCGTCATTCCAAACAGGCACAACCTTGGCGAGCGCGTGACCGAGCTAATAAGGGACCACAAAAGACATACCTCGATACGGTTCTTCGAGAGCGTCGAAGACGCCGTGGCATGGCTTCAATAAAGTATCTATCGTGGTATCGACTCCGGCCCGTGAAAGTAAGATCAACAAGTGACGAATTCGCATATTTCCCGGGTCAGCTCAGCGTCGTGACCAAGCCAGATGTGTCCGCCGTCGGGAAAGACAACCAAGCGCGTGTCAGGTATCCGGTTGTCCAGTAGCCGCGCAGTTTCAGCCGTGCCGAAGAGATCGTCTTCACACGACACGATCAGCGTCGGCACGGCTATATTTTCGAAAGCTGTTGTCGAGGGCGTTCCGGCCCAGAAACCGTCGCTGCGCAAACCGTCAGTCTTGCGGCTGATCGGCATCAAGCCTTCGCGGATCAGGTCGGCCCGGAGGCTTTCTTCGGGAGTAACTCTGGCCAGTAGGTTCGGATCGGTTGCCAGCAGTGTGCGCAGCAGCGTCTGCGAGGCGAATGTTGCGAACGACCAGAACCAGACATCCGAACTCAGCACGCGCTCGACCAAAGCACTCTGTAATGCGCTGAATTCCACCGGGTCGCGGCCCGTCAGGTTCGATGCGGGCACGATGAGGACAAGATGCGAACAGCGCTCCGGATGGCGCAGTGCAAACTCGGCTGCTGTGAGCGCCCCCGCCGAGCCCCCCGCAACGGCGATCCGACCGATATCGAGATAGTCGAGTAATTCCACGAGCACATCCGCCTGGTGCGCAGGTGAGGCATCCTCGGGGAACGCGCTGCGCAGGTAACCGAAGCGCGACGGCGCAACGATCTGGAAGCCCGCTTCAAGAAGACCATGGGCAAAGAGCAGCCCCTGATCGAACCCGCCGCCCGTTCCATGGATCATCATAAGCGGCGGCCCGTGCCCCGCAATTGCGTACTCTAACGCCCCTGCGCTTGTCTCAATGACAGTGCTGCGCCGAACGATGCGGGCTTCTGCTGCCGCCATCGTGGCTCGATAGGCGCCCGTACCCCAAGCCCCCGCCGCAAGCGCGAAGCCACCAAGACCGGTCAACAAAGTGCGCCTGGAGATCATCGCACAGCGTCGATCGCCGGCGACCAGGTGGCGAGGAAAAGCGTAATTATGAGAAATACGAAGATCCCGGAGGTCGGAATTGAGAGCTGTACTGGTGGCTGTGGATCAATTTGCACGAGGGGAAGCTCCGGGAGACAGACTTCCAAAAATGTTATTCTGGCACATTGAGCGGGAGTATTGCTGATTTGGATCAACGGACGCGTGGCTGCAACAGCCTTAGGCGAGGGTGTACATGAATAAATTCAATCCCAGAAAATTGCTCAATAGTAAATGGACAGCTGTTAAGCCAGTTAAAAAAGAGAAGCACTTTCTCGTAACGAAGCTTGAATTCGATGAAGGTAGCGATGTCCGTCGCTGCTTGATGGAGGCAGTTCTTTCCAATCGATCGGAGCTGATAGACTGGAAAGAACTGGAAAACGAAGATAACTGGGTTCAAGGTTGGAAATGAAATCGTAGCGCCCTGCGCTCTAGAAGACGTAAATAAATCCGACGCCTATCTCGCCTTCAAAATTGCTACGAGCGATCGGGCTATCCTGAACCTCGCTGCTGAAGAGCTCATAAAGCACTTCGCCAAAAATCTGCCAGTTCTCGTTGATGTAATTGCGGTACGTGTAATTCAGGCCAATCGAACGGAACCCCGAGCTCAGATTAGTCTGATTCAGTCCCGATGCAGCTGACTGCCGTGCATTGATGCCAAAGTCTCGATTGGCACGCTCGCTGTCGTGAAACACCGCAACGACCCCAAGTTCTGAACCGGTTCCGTCGCTCTGATTGCCGAAACGGCGTCCTGCGCCGAACAGACCAAGCGTGCCGTTGTCACCGGTTACCACCCGACCATCCAGCCAGTAACGCCAGTTGGCATCAAAAGCACGACGCGCCTGCAGCACGAACTCAGTGCCCTCTTCCGTATTGCCGAGTCCATCCAGTCGGCCATCGTCGGAATCACCTTCTTCCCGCCCTTCTTCGAAAGCTACAGTGGCCTCGAATAGCCATGTATCAGAACGCAGTCCCCGCCACCCCAGTGCTTCACCTGCCCAGTAGAAAATGTTATCGCCTCTGCGCCATTGCACTGCGCCAGCAGGCTGGGCTTCCAAACCGAATTCATCCGAGCCTTCATAGGCAGTCTCGTATTCAACACCCAGGCCCAGCCCGAAGGCCCAGCCATCATCACCTCTGGTGAAGTCGTCGAGCGAGGGTAAAGGCACCAACGCCGTTTTTTCTTCCTGTGCCAATGCTGTTTGCACGAAGGAAGCTTGTACTAAAACTGCCAGCAGTAAACCTGTAACCTTTTTCAATTAGATTCCGCTCCGGTATGTGTTGGTATATAGTGATTTTGCTTATTGGTCTGATAATACGTAAAGCCTGTGTGAACAGATCAGACAATGAACCTTGCGCCGGGCAAGCGCTGATCCGCCAGGCAAAGCGGCTGGAGTCGAGGTTGCTATCTCGTGGTGGCATGAGCGATGATCACTTTTCGTGGTAGTAAATAGTGAACGGTGAACGCTATGGACCTGCATTACACACTCAAGGATAAGGAGCTTCCAGTATGTTGATAAAATTTACCAGTGAGCAGACTGCTGGTTTTGTCATGCTCGAAGATGCTGCCGATCAACTGTTAACCGCCATGGGCCATGGTGGCAGCACGGAAGGGGCGGTCAGCGGTGAAGCACTGGCCCGTGCATTGGATAGCCTGAACTCAGCCATTGCGCGTGCACAGGAAGAACCGGCCGACGATGCCTTGCAGGACACCGACGACGATGACGATGAGGATGAGGAAGGCGGTGAACCTGAAGCGGTCGCTCTGCCCGCCCGAGCTGCGCCGTTGATGGAAATGCTGCGGCGCGCGAAAGCGGCTGGCGGTTACGTAATGTGGCGCCCGAACTGAAGGATCCCCCATGACCAATATGCAGATAGACATTGTTTCCGACATCGCCTGCCCCTGGTGTGCGATTGGTTATGCCCGCCTGCAGCGCGCCATGCAGCAATTGGCGCCGGACTATGAGTTCACGGTGCGGTGGCATGCGTTTGAGCTTAACCCGACTCACGATGGCCAGGGCGAACCCATCCTGCCGGCGCTGGCCAAAAAGTATGGCCGCAACGAGGACGAGATGCGCGATGCCCAGGCCAACATGATGTCGATTGCCAAAGAGCTGGGCATCAACTTTGAGAAACTGCAGGAGCGCCTGACCGCCAATACCTTTGATGCTCACCGCCTGGTCAAATGGGCTGATGAACACGGTAAGCAGACCGAGATGAAACAGGCCCTGTTCGAAGCCTATTTCGGCAAGGCGCAGGATGTCTCTGACTCCAGCGTGCTGATCAGCTGTGTCGAACGGGTGGGGCTGGACGCCGATGCAGCCCGGCAGGTACTGGCATCTGACCAGTACACCAAGGCGGTGCGGGACGACGAAGCCAAATACCAGCAGGCCGGCGTCTCCTCCGTGCCTGCCTTCATCGTCAACAACAAATACCTGATCTCCGGCGCGCAGGACCCCGAGGTGCTGGTGAAGGCGTTTCAGGATATTGCTGCGGCGTAACGCAGGGCCAAGGCGCAGCTGCGACCGTGGAGGCGCTATGCCTAACGGGTTGCCCGACCCGGCTGTTATATCCGGGCGACCACGTCCTGTTCGGCGGACACTGGCAAATCCGCCGCCTTGCGCTCTGAATACCGGTTGACCAGCGCCTGACTGTGCGGCCGCAGCAACAAGGTAAAGCGGATCAGTTCCTCCATTACATCCACGATGCGTTCATAGTAGGGCGAGGCACGCATGCGGCCGTTGTCATCAAACTCCTGGTAGGCCTTGGCAACGCTGGACTGGTTGGGGATGGTGAACATGCGCATCCAGCGTCCAAGCAGACGCAGGGTGTTAACCGAGTTGAAGGACTGCGAGCCGCCGCTGACCTGCATCACCGCCAGGGTGCGGCCCTGGGTCGGACGCACGGCGCCCATGCTCAGCGGCAGATGATCGATCTGGGTTTTCATCACGCCGGTGATCTGTCCGTGACGTTCGGGACTACACCACACTTGCCCTTCCGACCAGATGGCGAGTTCGCGCAATTCCTGCACGGCCGGGTGCGCATCGCCTGCCACCTGATCGGGTAATGGCAGATCGGAAGGATCAAATATTTTCACATCCGCGCCCAGAAAGCGCAGGATGCGCGCGGCTTCTTCGGTGGCCAGCCGCGAGAATGAACGCTCGCGCAGGGAGCCATACAACAGCAGGATGCGCGGCGGATGCGGCAGACAGGCGTGCTGCAGGGCGTCGGCTTTTTTCTGCAGGTAGCGGGTATCCAGTGCCGGCAAATGATCGGGCTCTGGCAGTGTTCTGACTCTCATGCAAATGACTCCTTTATCAACAGGGTGCTTGTGTAATCGTTAACGGGCGGTCGTCGGGGCGGGCGCCGACGCAACTGGCCTGATGAACATCAGCGCGGCAAACGCCAGGCAACCCAGCGCTGCCGACAGCAGCAGCGCATGGATGCCAAAATCATCAATCAGCACGGCAAATACCACCGGGGCAAATGCCTGGCTGGCGCGCGCCGGCATCATTAGCCAGCCCTGCCGCAGGCCGTAGTCCTGAGGCCCGAATATGGCCAGCGGCAAGGTGCCTTTGGCGATGGTCAGGATGCCGTTGCCGGCACCGTGCAAGACTGTGAACACGACGGCCAGCGGCGAAATAAACGCCAGCGGTGAATTAAAAGCCAGTAAGCACACGACACCCACTGGATGCGTCATCGACGCCATGCGGGCGGACAGTAGGGGGTGAAAACGCTGCAGCAGCGAGTATTCCAGAAAGCGGGCGCCGACCTGCGCGGGCCCGACCAGGCCGGCGATCAGTACGGCGGTAGCCAGCGGCAGACCGGTTTCCTGCAACAGCCTGGGCAGGTGCGCGGCCATGGCGGTGCTGGTGAACCAGGTGACGGCAAACACAAAGGCCAGCAGCGCCATGGTCAGCCTGCCGTTGGCAGGCGGCTGAAGCGTGTCATCGGTGGCGATTACCCGGGACTTTTTCAGCCGCGGCAACATGAAGCGGTTCAGTGGCAAGCCCAGCAGAATATGTGCGCTGGCCCAGACCAGACAGGCGCCGCGCCAGCCCAGCGCACTTTCCAGTCCCGCTGTTATCGGCCAGCAGACGGTGCTGGCAAAACCTGCGATCAGGGTAATGCCGGTGATGGCATTGCGGGCGTTGCTACCGTAGATACCGGCCAGGGTCGAGAATGCCGACTCGTAAAGGCCCATGGCCATGCCCACCCCGATGATCAGCCATGCCAGCCATAAGGTGACCGGCCCGATCGCCTGGCTGAGCAGCACCAGACCCAGGGCAAATATCACACTGGAGGCGACCAGCACCGGACGCCCGCCGCGGTGGTCGATACGGCGACCAATCATCGGTCCGAGCACTGCTGACAGCACCAGCGCCAGGGAAAATGCGCCGAACACATTGCCACTGCTGATGCCCAGATCTTCGGCGATCGGGTTGGCGAGAATCGCTGGCAGGTAATAGGTCGACCCCCAGCCCAGCGTCTGCGCCAGGCCCAGCGACAATACAATCGGTAAACGCTTGGGTTCCGACACTTACCTTCTCCCTCTAGGCATCGATCTACGAGGTATGTTCATAAAAAAACGCTTACTGCCCTGCTTTGGTGGCCGGGCTGCAACAGGTATCTGCGTTCGACGCATCTGCCACCGAACGGCTGTCCAGAATACAGCGTGTGGCTTCCTGCCAGGCTTGCACCGCGACCTGAAAGGCATCGCGACCTTTCTGTGTCAGTGAATACACCTTGCGCGCCCGCCCCTGCACGGTTTCAGTATCACAGCTCAGGTAACCGCCGGCCTCAAACTCGTTAAGCATGGGGTACACCGTGCCTTCCGACGGACTGCAACAGCCGCCGGTGCTTTTCTCCACCGCCTGCACCACTTCATACCCATGCATGGGTTGGCGGTGCAGCACGGACAACACAAAAAACTTGGACAGCGACATTTTGATGGTGCCCTGCCAATAGGCTGGGTTGCCGTAATTGGGCACCTGGCGGGTGCTGCTGCGGGGGTTGGCTGAGGTCTTGCTAGTGGCTGTGCTCATGTCGCGCAATTTATACCTCGATGCCGGAGGTGTCAACCGGTTAGTGTGGCCGGGGCGCAAATGGCGGAGCGACGCTGGCTTTGCTTGCCCGGCAACTCTCCCTATAATGCCGGCAACCAACTTCGACGCCAACGCCACCCCCCACAATAGGGATACCGTGACCGATACCAAGCACACCGGCTGGCCCCTGCACTTCCTGGTTTTCTCGTTTAACCGCGGCGAATTCCTGGCCCATTGCATCAACAGCATCCGCCGCTGCGCGCCCGACTGTGCCATTACCGTGTATGACGACAACAGCACCGATCCGCTGACCCGGCAGCTGCTGTCCCGGCTCGACAAAGATAAAGACGTGACAGTCGTGCAACCGATTGCGGACGGCACGGGCGGCAAGCACGGCGGCCTCTACTACAATATGCAGCAGGCATGGCAGGCACTCAGTGACGACACGCTGATCTGCACCCTGCAGGACGACATGCAGATGGTGCGACCGCTTTGTCCCGGTGAAATCGGACATTGGCACCATCTGTTCAGCAGCGGCGCGCATCGGGGCTTTCTGCAGCCGGCCTTTATCAAAAGCCTGAAGCCGGCAGGTACAAGCCAGGTTCGTTACGATGACAACAAACAGGTCTATCTGATTGACCGTGAGCAGCGCAGTGCCGGCGCCTGGTATTCGGATATCTTCATGATACAGGTGGGTCTGTTACGACAGGCGGACTGGCAGTTCAGGGCGCGCGAATCGGGTAATGAGCAGCAGGCCCGGCAGCATTTCCAGCAGATGGGGTATGTGCGTAATCCCTTTGTTGCGTGGCTGCCGGGTGCGCCAGCATGGCGCGGCAAACGGCGCACGGCGGCCATGAAATATGCCGAGCGCAGCCGGCATTGCGGGTTTTACCCGTTGCAGATCATGTCAGAGCAACAGTCGTCCGCGTTCTGCGCCCGCGCTGACGATCAGCTGCCGCTGGCCGAATCAGTGCTTACGCTGGAAAGTGAACGCAAACTTGAAAAGCCCTGGTTCTATTATCCATTACAGGACAGGCGCCTGCTGAAACAGCTTAATCGTCTTGAACTGACGCTTCGCCGCAGCTGATACCCTGGTGATACAGCCCGTGTCTAGAATCGGTGTCTTGCCGTCAGTACCAACCGGTTTTCTGTGTAATTGCTGAATTCACTCTCTGAATCCCTACGGGTGTGTTCGTAGCTCATACTGATGTTGGTGTCCCTTCCCAGCTGTCGATTGAGGCCAAAGGCGGCGCGCCAGGTCTGCGCCGGTTCACGGAATGTGCTGATGGCGTTGTCGCCTCGCCCCTCCCCCTCACGCACGCGCAAATTGGCAGTGGCGGACAGGTTGGATGACAGAGACCGGGTGAGTGACAGCCCCAGCGTGGAAAACTCTGCGTCCGCCAGGTCTGCGAGACGCTGCTGCTGCGAGTTGGTCGCAGTGACCGCGATTGTTGTGCGTTGGCCGGTATAACGATAGGTAAGTCGCAACTGCTCGTTAATAATCGGCGTGTTACCAATAAAAGTCGGTGTGTCCGGGAATTCTCCAGGACCAAAACCGGGCCCTAAAACCGGATCGAAAGCTGGATCAAGCGCCGGGTCAAAAGCGGGATCGAGCGCCGGATCAAACCCTGACCCGAACCGATCGCCGGTAAGACCACTGCCACCGCGCAGATCGCGGGGCAGTCTCAGGCGCCGGTTGTAGTCGGCTATTAACTCGCTGCGCCGGTGGCGATAGCGAATACTCGCGTGCGGGGTGGTGCCAAAAAAGCGCTCGCCCGTGCCCACGTTTACCTCGACACGCTCATTGGGAGACCAGCGCAGGCTGGCGTCCCAGTATTCGCCGTCGATCTCGGGCCGAAGGCTGACAAACTCATTGCTCTCCTCGCCGACCAGGGCAGAGATCTGCCAACTTGCACCCAGCCGCAGCGATGCGCTCACTTCTGCGGAAGACAGCGTATTTTCAAAGGGTGGCACGGTCTCAGTGCCTTCGTATTCCACCTCGCGGTAACGTCCTGACAGGCCAAACGTCAACCGGTTATTGCTCGGCTCCGTGTTCAGATTGAATTCGCCGAGGTTCTGGCTGCTGTCACCCAGGCGCTGTGCGTCGTTGTTCTGTTCGTTGTAATGGTAGCGGACCCGCAGATCGGCGCTGTTAAAATACCGGCGCTGAATCAGTGCCCCGGCCCCGTACTGATAAACAACATTGGTGTTGCCGCGACCATCAAAGGTATCCGGGTCACCCGGCGCAAACGGGTCGAGGTTTCTGGTGCGGGCAGAGGCATCGGACTCCAGGGTCAGCCAGTCCTGTATCAGCTCGTAGTCACCGTGATAACGCAGCCGCGGTATGAAGGTTTGGCGATCACCCTGTGTGAATCCCTGACCACCGGCACAGTCGATATCACTGTCCCCCAGCGTGCTGAAGCGCACACTGGCATCCAGGCCCACGTTGGTGCGCGCGCCCTGGCCACGAAGGCTGACGTCCGGCGTCAGGGTGCCGTAGCCCCGGCTCTGCCGGTCGTCATCGCTGAGACAGATGTTATCTGAAAACTCCGCACCTACGGACAGGCCCGCCTGCTTTTCCCATTCGGCGGCCAATAGTTCTGACAGACAGGAAAGGCTGACAACAACGCCGGTCATCAGGGCAGTGCAAGGCTTCATCGGTGCGTCACCTCGCTGCTGGCAGCGTCATGGCCGTAGCCGTAACCATACCCATAGCCATACCCGTAACCTGACCCATAACCCGAACCGATACCAAACAGGTTGAAGCGATGTCGGGGTGCCTTGTTCAGCATCACGGCAACCATCTTATCTTTGCCTATACGCTCCAGCGCTTCCTTGACCGCATGTTGCGGCGTACGATTTGCCGCCGCCACAAAAACGATCTGCCCCATGAAACTGGCCAGCACGCCGGATTCGTTGGTTAACAGCAGGGGCGGCGAATCAAACACGATAACGCGATCGGAATAACGACTGGCAAGCTCCTGCATCAGCTGATGCATTCTTTCGCTGGCCAGCAGTTCGGTGGCTTTCTCGTGGCGGCTGCCGGCAGGCATGAAGCGCAGATTGCGTATCGAAGTGGTCAGGATAACGTCCTCCGGCTGCGCATCCCCCAGCAGGATATCGATCAGCCCTGGCGTATCCTCCGGCACCCCCAGCACCTGGCCGGCTGATGCTTTGTGCACATCCGCGTCTATATAGAGGACTGTCACATCCTGCTCCATAGCCATGCTCATGGAGAGGCTCAGGGATGAAAATGTTTTGCCGTCTCCCTCCAATGCACTGGTGACCATGATGAGATTGGCATGAGAGATGGGCGCGGCCGACATGCCGGAAATATTTTTCAGCAATGGCCGTTTGATAGCACGAAATTCTTCGGCCACGGTGCTGCGGGGCTTGGTTGGTGTCAGATAACCGTTATCGTGCAGCTGATCGAAAGGTATGTCGACGTCTGCGTTTTTATTGTGCGTCATCTGTGCCCCGACCGGCACCTTCGGTTCCGGTGACGCTGCAGGCGGCGTGTGCTGGCGGTTGCCAAGTGCTTTCTCAATTGTACTCATGTCCGTCCTCTGCCATCTGTATTCGCCGGGCCCGGTCGATACTGGACCGGACCGCGATTGAGTTTGGAACCTGTCACTTTCTGGACCAGCTTTTTATGCATCAGCTTTTTATGCTTCAACCCGCACGATCAGCCTAACAGGCCGGGCACTGCCCATGCTGCGGCAAATGCCAGCAGCAGGCCAAGCACACCCACAACGAATGCCGTCAGTGCCAGGCGGTCCTTGCGAACTTCAGCGCGGGACTTGACGTAGGAAACACTGCCGAGCAGGGGCATGCCGCTTGTCTGCGCGAGCATGCGGGCGTCGGTGACAATGGGATGCAGTAACGTGAGCAGAAATGCCAGCGCGCCGCCACTGCCGAGTGCCACTACCAGAATGCCCGCATTCAGCAGCGGTTTGTTGGGCTCATTGGGTTGCAGGGGCACGAAGGGCGGATCGATCACTCTGAAAGTGACGTCACCCGCGTTCCGTTGCAGGTCCTCTGACATCCGCGCCGATTCGCGGCGCTCCAGCAGTTGCTGATGCTGCCGGTTGATGACGTCATAGTCGCGGTTCAACTGGGTGAGCTGGGCTTCAACGTCCGGGATATGATTGACGTGTGCCTCCAGGTTCTGCACACGCTCTTCGTATTCCGCTACACGAACCTCCAGCGACGCTGTTTGCGCCCGGGTCTCTGCCAGCAGGGAGCGCATATCCTGGTACACCGCGCTGGGCACGGACTCTCCATTGGTGCTCGACGGATTGTCGCGGGCTTCTTTATAGCGCGCCTGTCGCTCTGCTTCCAACTGGGCAATCAACCCCTGCAGGTAACGGATTTCCGGGTGTCGGTCGGTGTACTGGGTGAGCATGCCATCCAGCTGCATCTGCATGGACTCTATGCGGTCATTAAGCGCCTGGTCGCCTGCTGCCAGCCCGCTACCCGCAACGGACACCGGATCTTCATTCTCCAGCTGGCGGGCCAGCTCGGCACTACGGTTCTCCAGCTCCCGCAACTGCAGACGCGCCTCTTCCAGTGCAGTGCGCGCCTGCAGCAAACGGGAATAGTAGTTCCCGCGCTCGCCGGGCAGCATGCTGACATTGGTTTTCTGGAATTCCGCCAAACGGTTCTCGGCGGCGATCAGCCTGGCTTCCGATTCGGCAATCTGCTGATCCAGAAACGCCTGGGTCTGGGTATTGTCGGAGCTCTGGTCTTCCATGGACGTCTCGACAAAAACGGTAATCAGCGATTGCGTCAGCCGCCGTGCCGTTTCCCGGTCGGGGTGAGTCACCGAGATGGAATACAGGGAGTTGTTGCCGCGGGAACCCCGCAATGAGATGGTGTCCTGCAGACGTCTGATCAGTCTGTCCCTGTCAGCCTCGGTCCGCGCCTGCAGGTCGAGGTCGGTCATCCGCGCGAGTCGTTCCAGATTCGGTCGGCTCAGCAGCGTCCGGCTGACCATGGAAATGCGTTCGTCGGCATTCGGCGTCACTGTGAGGCCGCGCATCAGTGGCCGCAGCAGCGACCCGGTGTCAACATTTATCCGGGCGGTGGCGACGTAGGACTCGGGCATGCGGGCGATGAATGCCCATCCGGCGAGCGCGATTGCCCATGCCACGATCAGTGCGACCCAGCGATACCGCCAGATGCCAAGCACGTAGCTCCACAGTTGCGCGAATGTATCCTGCATAATTTATTCTGTCCCTGTTGGCGCCAATAAACGGATTAGAACCAGGATTCCGTAATAACTACGATATCGCCCGGTTCCAGGGCTACGTTTGCGGATATGTCACCTTTTTTGAGCAGGTCATCCAGACGCACGCCGTAGGACCGATCTTCGCCGTTAATATTGCGTATCAGTACTGAGCGGTTGCCCGCCGCAAATTCCGTCATGCCGCCCACCGCAACCATCAGGTCCAGCAAGGTCATGTGTTCAGCGTAGGGGACGCTTGATGGTGTGGTCGCTTCACCGATAACGCTGACCTGTTGCTCGGGCACCCCGACAAACCCACGGACAATCACACTGACCACGGGCTCGCGCACGTATTCGGAATACTCTTCCTCAATCTGCCGTGCCAGTTCCGTGGATGTCCTGCCGCTGGCCTGCATGTCCTCCACCAACCGCGTGGTCAGCTTGCCGTCGGGTCGCACAATACCGGTGGTGCTGAGTTCTTCCTGGCCCCAGACAAAAATCTCGAGCGTATCGCCAGGGCCGATCACGTATTCGTGATCCCTGGGGCCGGACTCGGGAATCGTCTGCTGGCTGTTGCCGCAGGCCGACAGCAGCAATGCCGCTACCAGGGTAACAGACATGGCCAAGCACCGGCGTAATTGCACAAGGAGGGGGGTAGCGATCATATGGTTGCTCCTCTCGGGAATCCCTTTGTTAGTAATTTTGCTCCTGTTCCCGGTTGGGAATAACGAAGCTGGTATAGTCCAGCTTTAGATTTGAAAGTTCTGTGTGGAAACACACATAACTCGCCGAACGATTATTTTCCCGGCCAACATTCCTGGATCAGGGGCCTGCGAGATATTCACCGGCGAGTGTCTGGCGATCTATTTTGCCGTTGTGATTGTACGGCAGAGACTTGCGCACAACAATTTCAGCAGGCTGCATGAAACCCGGCAGCTCCCTTCGACAGCAGTCCAACACCCGTTCACGCAGTGCCGAGGAGTCGGCACTCTCGTCAGCCCGGTCATCGACCGGTGCGACAATGAGCAATATACGCTGGCCCAGCGTCGCATCAGGCAGCCCCATCGCCATGGCACCAGCCACCAGACCAGTGCTGTAAGCGACCTCTTCGATTTCAGTGGGACTGACCCGATAGCCCGACGTTTTTATCATCTCGTCCTTGCGGCTGACAAAATACAGGTAGCCTTCGTCATCCTGCACAACCTGGTCACCGGACCACACCGCCAGTTCTGGAACCGTAAGACCGGTATCCTGCCCGGGGCAGGGTCTGAAGCGGCGCGCTGTATTATCCGGGTCTTTCCAGTAGCCAAGCGCCACCAGCGCGCCGCGATGCACCAGCTCTCCAGGCTCATCCGGACCGCACAACTGTCCGGCCTCGTTGACGACCAGTATCTCGGCATTCGGGATTGCCTTGCCTATGGACTGGGGGCGGTGCGCGATCTGCTCTGGCGGCAGATAGGTCGAGCGGAAAGCCTCGGTCAGACCATACATAAGATATATGCGCGTGTCGGGCAAATGCTGTTGCAGGGCGTTAGTGGTGCTTACCGGCATTGCGCCACCGGTGCTGGTAATGTAACGCAGACAGGAGGCGGCCTCAGGGGGCCACGCCAGTTGCGCCAGCCGGGTCCATAGCGTGGGCACCGCGCCCAGCCCGGTAATGCGGTATCTGGCCACAGCCCGCAACACGTCCCGAGGCAGCAGATAGTTCATCAGTACCACTGAGGCGCCCGCGCAGAAGGCGGTGGTAAGCTGACTCAGGCCTGCGTCAAAACTCAACGGCAAGACGGCCAGGATCCGGTCGTCGGAGGTGTTTTCCAGGTACCCGGCTACGCTGCGGGCCCCGGCCACCATGTTGCGGTGCGACAACACCACGCCTTTGGGTTTACCGGTACTGCCGGACGTATAGAGAATTGCCACCATGTCGTTGTCGATGCGCCGATGGGGCCGCGATGGTTTTGCCGCCAACAGATTTTGCCAGTTGCTCAGGCGTATCCATTCGGCGTCACGGACCAGCGCCACGTCTTGCGGGCCGAGCTTGTCGTCAACGACAATCACCGTGTGTACGCTGCGCCATTCGGGGATTTTTTCAGCCAGTGTTGCAAGTCGCTGCATGGAGGTAATCAGCACGCCTGCCTGACAGTGTTCAACAATATGACTGACCTGTCCGGGCTTGAGCAACGGGTTGACAGGCACGAAGCTGGCACCGGCGCAGGACGTGCCAAAAATGGCAGCAACAGTCTCCGGTTGCGGGGGCAGATAGATGGCCACGCGTTCGCCGGCATCGACACCAACGGCCAGCAGTCCGTTTGCCACCTGTTGCATCATCGCCTGCAACTGCGAATACGACACATGGGTTTCACCGCACACAACGGCGGTTCTGCTGCCATCGGCTTCAGCCTGTGCGGTGATCAGTTCATGCACAAGTTCAACCATCGGTAAAATCTCCCTGTAAGACCGTGGCAGGTGAATTTATGTACGCTTCCTAACATAAAAACGACGCGCGCCTTGCCTGGCGCGGGGGTGCCGATTGGCGCTCCAACTCTGCTACACTTTGTACACGACAATGCATAAAACGATGCAGAAATTATCACGCTCCGGCAGTCAATGTTGGCTCAGCCTTTGCGGTTATTATCAAATATTATCAAATTACTGCATCACTAATACAACGGTTACAACGGTTGTCTCTGAATGATATGGTCGCGACCTGAAGCACAGGTGCTGTTCGTGTGTACTGCAAATATTTGCCGCTCCCCGCTGGCGGAAGCGCTGCTGCGTCATCGTCTCGGCGATCTGGGCCTGGAGAAACGCGTTCGCGTGCGCTCGGCAGGCACCCAGGCCGCACGGCGCGGTTGCCGGCCGGATCCCAGAGTCCAGCAACTGGCGGCCGGGTTCGGGATTTCGCTAGCGGGCATCCGCGCCCGGGCGCTGACACCAGCGCTGCTGCACAACAGCGACTTTGTGGTGGTGATGGCACGGGAGCATCTGGACCACATTAATCGCGTGTTTGCGCGCGATGCCTGGTCTCGGGAGGGAACGACTGACGGAGATGTATCAGAAAAAGTGCAATTGCTGGGGAGTTTTCTTCCACGTCGGCACGGCAGCGCAGTCGATATTCCGGACCCCTATTACGGCGATCAGCAGGGTTTTTACACCGTCCACCAAATGATTGATTCTGCGCTAAGCGGTTTCCTGCACCAACTGGATGCATTTCTGGAAAATAGTGAAACGAAAATGAGAGGTCTGGCACCTTAAACTCCCGCACAGGATGGTAATGATGTCCAAACCGAACCCTGCACCTGCCGGGCTTTCGCGCCTGGAAGAGTTCAATCACTACTTTGAACTGGCCCCCGCTGTTAGCCAGGCGCAGCGCAATATGGTCTACCACATACGCTATCGCGTGTACTGCGAAGAATTCGGTTACGAGTCACCGGAATCATCCAGCAATGGCGAAGAAATTGACGAATTTGACGATCAGTCCGCGCATTGCCTGGTCACCCACCGGCAGTCCGGCGTGCCGGTAGGCTGCGTGCGTGTGGTCATGCTCGAAGGCGACGACAGGCTGCCCATGGAGATTCATGCCGGTGACAGCCTGCATCAGGCTTACATGGACGAATTTGCCACACAGCGCAATGTCATCTGCGAAATCTCCCGACTCGCTGTGGACAGCGCATTTCGCCGTCGCAACCGTGAGCAGTCCACCCGGTTCGGCAATATCGATGCCGTTGGGGCAGCAGGGCCGGAGCTGCGCTCCCTGCCCCTGGTGGCACTGTCTCTGATGGTAGGCGCTGGAGCGCTGGCAGATGTGGTGGGCAGAAAGCACTGCTTTGCGATCATGGAGCCTTTTCTGCCGGTCATGATGCGACGCGCCGGCATTCATTTCCGGCGCGTCGGCGAAGACTTTGAGTTCCGCGGGGTACGTGCGCCCTACTACGGAGACATGAGTGAGCTGTTCAACAATGCGCCTGAAGAGCTGCGCCAGTATTTTAATCTGATGCGCTCAGAGTTTGCGGCGACGCTACAGGCCAGGCCCCTGTTTGAAAAGCTGCCTCATGAGACCTGACCAATCAAGCTGAGAGAGAGAACTGACAACGCAGTCGGACCTGGCGGGACCAGGCATACAAAAAACAAGGACAAGGAGTAGTTGGCATGTCAATAAGCGCCAGGAATGCGCTTGATGCATTCGTCGCCCTGCTGGGCAAGGACAACGTGGTTACCGGCGACGCCGATTTACAGCAATATCGGCGTGCCACGTTTCACTGCGATATCGATGTACCCGCGGTGGTGCGCCCCGCCAACATTGCCGATGTGCAGGCATGCCTGCGCATCGCCAACGAGTTCAGAGTGCCTGTTTACCCGATCAGCACCGGCCTGAATATCGGCTACGGATCGACGGTACCGCCTTCTGCCGGCTGCATTATCATGGAGCTGAAACGCCTCGACCGTATCATCGAATACAATGCTGAGCTGGGGTATGTGCGAGTTGAGCCCGGGGTAACCCAGCAGCAGCTTTACGATTATCTGCGCGAGCACAATGCGCCCTACTGGCTAGATGTGACCGGATCCACGCCACGCCACAGCATGATCGGCAATATCGCCGAACGGGGGTTTGGCCATACGCCCTATGCCGATCATTTTGCCAACATCGGCGGCTTCCAGGTAGTGCTGCCCAACGGCGACCTGCTCACCACCGGCTTTGGCCAGTTCGACAACGCTGTCGCCACGGGTGCCTATCGCTGGGGCGTGGGGCCGCATTATGACGGGCTGTTCACGCAATCAAACCTCGGCGTGATTGTTGAGGCCACCATCTGGCTTATGCCCGAGCCGGAATACATGCAGTTCTTCTCCTGCCGTATCGCGCACGAAGCAGATCTGCCCGCACTGATCGAACTGCTACGCCCGTTGCGGCTGGACGGCACCATCCGCAGCGCCATGCACATCGGCAATGATTACAAGATTGTTTCTGCCACCCAGGGCTATCCCTGGACACAGGCAAAAGGCGCAACGCCGCTGCCGCAGGATGTCATGCAGGCCAAGGTCAGGGAATGGGACTGCGGTTCCTGGAACGTATCGGGCGCGCTCTACGGCACGCGCGCCACCGTGGCGGATGCCCGCAAACGCATCAGGCGCCAGCTGCGTGGTCAGGTGCAACGGCTGCGCTTCGTCGATCAGCGCCTGCTGACACTGGCAGAGCGTTTTGCCAAACCCTATCAGCGGCTGACCGGGGTCAGATTGGCCGAAGTTCTCAAGGTGCTGAAGCCGGTGTTCGGCATGACCCGTGGCGTGCCCTCGGCCGCGATGATGGCCAGCAATTACTGGCGCAAGAAAGACTTTCCCGAAGCATCGGCCGACCTCAGCCCCGAGCAGGATAACTGCGGCGTTATGTGGCTGGCGCCGGTGGCCCCCACCCGCGGCGTCCACGCCGCCGCCATCTGGGATATCGTCAAGACCACCATGCTTGCCCATGGTTTTGAGCCATCGGTATCGATCACTCTGATCAGCGAGCGAAGCCTGGACTGCGTGGTGAATCTGGCCTACGACCGTGACATCCCCGGTGAGGACGGCCGGGCCATGGACTGCCACGATGACATGCTGGCGCAGTTTTGTGCCGCCGGCTACTACCCGTATCGATTGGGTATCCAGGCAATGAGGAAGATGCCCCCGAAGACGGCTTCGTATGACAGGTTTTTTGCGGACATCAAATCCGCTGTTGACCCCAATGGCATACTCGCACCGGGGCGCTACCTGCCCTGACGCACGATCGCAGTTGCGGCGCGCACGGACTGTCGAAAAATCTTACACATTTCACTTTTTGGACGCATGGAGATTTAGGGGATATTTCATACATCGCTGATATAAAAGGATTATTCATAAGCTGGCACACTTGCTGCACTATCCCGCACAGAGAGACCAAGAAACGCAACGTGCTACCAAGGAGTTAGGAATATGGGAGTTAGGAATATGAAAACTATCAGTAACACGAAGAAAATGGTCGCCGGGCTGGTTCTGGCCATGGGCGGCCTGTCCGCAGGCACCGCGTCTGCTTCCATGATCGAATCATGGGACTGGATTTCAGACGGTGGCTTCCAGATTGGCGGCGCTACCTGTGACAACGGCGCAGAGGCTGCCTGCAGTCTGCAGTATGACAACACATCTGTTGAAACGCCAAGCGGCATTGCCGGGACGGCCAGCATGATGACCTGGGGCACCGGTTCCGGCGGTGGCGCACAGAGCGGCCTGCAGGGCGTCTTCGGTGGCTCAATGGCGCCCGATAACGGTCCGTTTGACGCCCAGGCGCTTGACTCCGGGTCGGTACCGATTCCCATGTTCGAGCAGATTATGACCAATGGCGGCTGGACCAACACCGGTGCTGCGGTTCACTACAACAACGTCATCACCGAGCTTGGTGGTCACATGACCAGTGCCGTACTGACTACCAGTTTCCAGCTGCTGTCACCGAACGTGGGTCCGTTGAATGTGGCCAACCTGAACATTGATTTTAACGAAACTCTTAATTCGGGTTCATGTACATCAGGCAATCCACACGGAACCGTGTGTGATGATGTGTTTACCCTGACAGGCAACCTGGCCCCGGTTTCATTCGAGGTTGATGGCCGGCTGTACACCGCATCATTCCGACTGGCTGATGGACCGGGCGCTATTGTGCAAGGTGACACCATCTATACGGCCGAGATGAATCCCGGTACTGCAGTGATGTACGTGCAGGGCCGTATTGATACCATCCCGCTGCCCGGCGTCCTGGCGCTGATGGGTATGGGCCTGGTGATGATCGGCTGGCAGGTACGAGGCCGCGGTCGTCGCAAGCTGGTCTGACCAGCACATCTGTACTATCCTTAAAGCCGGGCTCGCAAGTGTCCGGCTTTTTTTTGTGCCCCGGCGGGCACTGATTTATTCAGGGAGGTTGACGATGGCAAAGGACTTTGCTTTTCTCGTAGCAACAACAAAAAAAACAATCGCCACACCGGTTTTCCGCTGCGCTGGCTATCTTGCCCTGACAGCAGCACTGACCGCTTGCTCACCGGCAGCGGATGAGGATCTGCTGGGACGCGCACGAACGGCCCTGGACGAAGGCAACATCAGGGCCGCGGAGATTGATGTCCGAACCGCCTTGCAGGAAAGCCCGGACAACGCCGAAGGTCGGCGCCTGCTGGGCGAGATCAGTCTGTACCAGCAAAACCCGGCGGCCGCCGCGGAACAGTTTGAACGTGCCCTGCAGGCGGTCGACGGTGACGCCGACAACCATGCAGAGCTGCATGTATTGTATGCGCGGGCGTTGCTGGCAGCTCGCCGCAGCGAGCAACTGCTGGCGCAGCACGAACAGGGTGATTTCTCCAGTGTTGCCAACCATCCGCGCTATCTTGCCATTCTTGCCACGGCTCAGGCCGAGGCAGGGCAGTTGCAGAACGGTCGCGACTCGCTGACAGCGGCGCTGACGGCTGCACCGGATGATCCTCTGGTCGTCACCACCGATGCGCTTTTCCAGCTGCTGTATTCGCAAAACCTGGAAGCGGCGCAAACCATTCTGCAAGACACCGTGGTGGCGCATCCCGACTATGCAGACGCCTGGAGTCTGCTCGGCGGCATTCAGCGGATGACCAGAGCATTCAGCGAGGCAGAAGCCAGCTACGCCAAAGCAGTGGAACTTAACCCGCGACGCTTCACCGACCGCCTTAACCTTATTTCTGTACAGCTCGACCAGGGCGATACGGAAGCGGCCAACGACAAATTGCAGGCGATGTTGGCCAGTGATCCTGATCACCCCGGCGTGAACTATCTGTACGGCCGGATGCTGGTGGAAGGTGGCGAGAACGTGGAGGCGCTGACCGCTCTGGCCAACGTGCTGAGTGTGCTGCCCGATCATCCTGGCAGCCTGTACCTGTCCGCTGTCGCCAACATCGCTGAAGGCAATCTGGCCACCGCGCGCAGTCAGCTGGATCGACTGCTTGCCGCTCAGCGTGACAACGTGCAGGGGCATTTGCTGATGGCCAATCTGCACCTGCTCACGGAAGACCCCCAGGGGGCAGAAGAAGTGGCGCGCAGCATTCTGCAGGACGACAACACCAACTATGCCGCCATGAGTCTGCTGGCGACAGCGCTCAATGCCCAGGGTCGAAGCAGCGATGAGGAAACCATCGAGCTTTATCAGCGCATGGCGCAGGCTCGCCCGGACGCCGCAGAACCTCGGTGGGCTCTGGGGTCTGCGCTGATGCAGGCTGGTGACGCTGACGCCGGTGCCGAGCAGTTCCAGCTGGCCCGCGAGCTGTCACCGGAACCCACCGTGGCGCAGGAGCGAATGATCCAGACGCGGCTCGCCAATGGCGACGTTGCCGGTGCACGAGCAGATGCTGAAGCGTATGCGCAGCAGCAACCGCAAAGTCATCGCCCGCACCTCTTCCTGGCCCGGATCGCCATGAAGCAGAATGATCTGGATGAGGCACGCACGCAGTTTGGTGAAGCCGAGGAACGCCTGCATGAGGCCCTTGCTGAAGAACCGGATAACCTGGAACTGCAAGTGTTGATGATCGACGCCTTGATGGGACAGGGCAAACTCGAGGAAGCGGACGTCCTGCTTACTGCCCTGCCGCCAGACCTCGTCAATGACCCGGGTGCACTGCTGGCCAGGGGACGCATAGCACTTGCCGAAGACCGGCCGGCAGAGGCGGAACCACTGTTGCGCCGGGCGCTGACAGAGAGCCCGAACTCCATGACCCTGTTATGGTTGAGCGGCGCGATCGGTGCGCAGGGTCGTGTTGATCAGGCAATCAATCTGCTGACCGAATGGCTTGCCGACAATCCGGCCGACGTGCTGGTACGCAATGAACTGGCGTCCATCTATGTGCGCCTGGGCCGCGAAGAAGAGGCCCGGGAGGAGTACCAGCGGGTGGTCGAAAGAGGACCGGATAATGTGTTCGTGCTGAACAACCTGGCCTGGCTGCTGCGCGAAGATGATCCGCAACAGGCACTGGAGCACATCAAAAGAGCCAGAGAGCTTTCTCCGCGCAATCCGCGGATTATTGACACGCAGGCGATGATCCAGCTTGAAATCGGCGAGATACAGGAAGCCTTGTCACTGAACCAGGCAGCCCTGGATCTGGCGCCGGAGGCGCCCGACCTGCTGTACAACCGGGCGCTGATTCTGCATGCCAATGGTGAAAGTGACGAAGCCTACGACATTCTGCAGACACTGGCCGGCGCGGAAAATGCTGCCTACCCGCAGAAGGAACAGGCCCGGGCGCTTCTCGCCGAGTGGCAGCAGCGCTGACTCGGCAAGGGCCGTCAGTTACTGGCGGCCCACGCTGCTGACGACATTGTCAGTTCCGCCGGCAATCTTGGTTGTCACAGCTTTCTCAGCTCTGCCAGCCTTTTTGTCGAGCTGATATTTCTCCAGCATGCTGTACAGCGTCGGTCGGGCCACACCAAGCAGACTGGCCGCCTCGGAGATGTTGTCCTCCGTGTAACTCATGGCACGGACAATCGCCTGCTTTTCGGCGGTCTCGCGCACCCTTCGCAGGTTCAGTGGCATATCGCCAAGCTCGTCTTCTGCCAGGCTCAGATCCATGTCCTGCGCCGTCACCTGGCTGCCTTCCGCCATGATCACGCCGCGCTTGACCCGGCTTTCCAGCTCCCGCACGTTACCGGGCCAGGTGTATTTCTCAATGGCCGCAATAGCCGCGTCGTCGAAGCCCTTGACGTTGCTGGACAGCTCGGCTGCGAAACGCGACAGGAATGCCTTGGCCAGTACTGCGGCATCGCCGTCACGATCTTTCAGGGCCGGGATTTCAATGGTCATCTCGCTGACCCGGTAATACAGATCCTCGCGAAAACGGCCAGCCTGGATCTGCTCTTCCAGGTTCTGATGCGTGGCGCAGACAATGCGTACATCCACCGGGATTTCGCGTCGCCCACCAATACGTTCCACCACGCGCTCCTGCATGAACCGCAATAACTTGGCCTGCAGATCCAGTGGCAGATCGCCTATCTCATCCAGAAACAGCGTGCCGCCGTCGGCGTATTCTATCCTGCCCGGCGTCTGCTGGCTGGCGCCGGTAAAGGCACCTTTTTCGTAGCCGAACAGCTCACTTTCAAGCAGGTTCTCCGGAATGGCGGCGCAGTTTATCGCAACCAGCTTTTTGCCTGCTCTGGGACTCAGGTGATGCAGGGCGCGGGCGAAGCGCTCCTTACCGGTGCCGCTGGCGCCGAGCAGCAGCGTGGTGATATCACTGGGGGCGATTTTCTCCACGGTACGACAGACCTTGAGCATTTCCGGGCTGATAGCGATGATGTCCCGCAGCGGCATGTTCTCGTCATGGTGTTGCAATTTGGAGTTTTCCAGCTCCAGTTCGTAAACATGTTGAGCGCGTTCCACCAGCAGCGCCAGCAGCGCAGGGTCGGCAGGTTTCTGATGAAAATCGTAGGCGCCATTGGCAATGGCCTTGACCGCATTGGCATGATCATTGTCCCCAGTGACAATGATCACCTTGGTCCGTGGTGTCAGGGAAAGTATTTCTTTCAGTGTCGCCATGCCTTCGCTCACACCGCCCGGGTCCGGCGGCAGACCGAGATCCAGCAGCACTACACCGGGCTCGTAACGACGCAGGGCGGTGATGGCTTCACTGCGGTCACCGGCGATGATCACCTCGTAGCCATCAAAGGCCCAGCGCAACTGGCTTTGCAGACCTTTGTCATCTTCAACAACCAGCAGGTATCTGGTTGTGTCATTGTCCTGACGATTCTGTGTCATACGAGTTCCTTTCGCTTGTCGTGTCTTCCCTTGCCGGCGTGCACGGTATGGTGACGTGAATGGTCGTCCCTTTGCCGATGCTGCTGCTCACACTGATATCGCCGCCCAGCTGGCGAATATACTCACGGCTTTCGAACGCGCCGATGCCCATGCCGGTCAGGCCCTTGGTAGAGTCGAACGGGCGGAACAGGCGGTCGCGGATAAAATCTGCGCTCATGCCATGTCCGTTATCCTCGATATCTATCCGCGCCAGATCCGCATCACCCGCCAGCCGGACAATCACGTACCCCTCGCTGGCGGCCGCTTCCTGGGCATTCTGGATCAGGTGACTGAACACGGTAACCAGTCGTTCCCGATCTGCCTGTACGGTGAACGCGGCCTCGCCACGATTGTGCATGGACTGATCGCCGGTGGCAACCTCTGCACGTGGCGCCGGCCGGGTGCCTGCCCTGCCCGCAACAACTTCCTGCACCAGTCTGGTCAGATCCACACTGTCTGTGGGGGCACTGCGCAGTCCACTACGCATCTGCTCCATCAGCCGCTGCATGCGCGCTACCGAGTTCTCCACGGTGCTGATCATGTCATCAACAAACGCAGGGTTATTGCGGTGCCTGGCGGCATTGGCAACAATCAGCGACTGCTGGGCAAGCACATTTTTCAGATCATGGACCACATAGGCGGAAAGACGATTGAAGGCATCAAACTGGCGCGCTTCGACCAGTGCGTTGCTGGCCATATGCTGGGCCAGGTGGGTCGCCGCCTGACAGCCGGCGGTCTTGAGCAGATCCCGATCCTCCCAGTTGATGCTGTGTTTGAGCGGTGATCTTTTCAGCATCAGCACAGCCTGCAACTGGTCACGGAACATCAGCGGAATAATCAACCAAAGCTGGTTGTCGTCCTGCAGCCAGGCCGGCAGTTCCAGATCCTCGTAGACCTCGGGTGAGCGCCGCCACTCGTCCAGATCTATCACCCAGTCGGTTTTCTGCAGCCAGCCCGGCAGCGCTTCCAGGTCAGCGCCAGCGGGCGGGCGCGGCATTTCCCAGTTGGCCAGCAGACGCATGGGTTGTCCATCATCGCTGGCCCACAGCAGACCGGCCGGACTGCTGGCCAGTGGCGCCATGATGGCGATGATGCCCTCGTAAACACCCTCGTTGAGGCTGGCCAGCGCCCGGGTGAACTTCAGCCATTCTTCACGATAATCATAGTGGTAGTGGAAAAAATGCTTACTCAGAAACACCACGATTTGCGCCCGGACCCGGCCGGAGAACAGCACCGCGCTGAGCAGCGCCGCCGCCGCCGCGAGAAAACCCAGTTGCAGCACACTGCCCCAGGAGCCGCCAAGATAGCTGATGGCATATCCGGCCGCCGCCATGGCCAGCAGATACAGGCCCGCCCCAGTCAGGGTCACGGTATGGAACACCACCTGGCGGGAAACCTGCAGATTCACCCGCCAGTTACTGTTGCGTGAGATGGCCACGGCCAGCAAGGGAAAGGCTAGTGCATTGATCAGCCCACGAGCGTCCCACAGCTCCCGGTCCAGTTCACGAAACAGCAGCGCCTCTGCGTACATGAAAAAATCATAGGCGAGCAATGCGCCCAGGCCCAGACACAGGTATTTGATCGACCAGCGTGCGTTCCGGGTAGCATTACGGTATAGCTGTTCAATTAGCACCAGGCCCAGCAGGGCCAGAACCAGCCACAGGGCAAGAATGAGCGGATACCGCAGCCCCTGGGCCAGGGGCTGCGGTGACACCAGTGGGCGACTCACGATCAGCACCAGCGCCGCGGCGAATATCGGCAATGCCGCCCGACGCCAGCGCCAGCCACCAATTGACCAGAGCGAACCGTCAGTCTGCAGGCCCAGCAGCTGCAGCAGGATGAACAGCCAGCTGCCGTTGCGGGCCAACTCGACCAGCAGCACCAGTGCGACCGGCTGCACCGTGACCGAGCTTAACGCGACTGTGGCCGCCCACACGGCGGTGGCAGCGCAGGCGACCAGTAATGAACCGCCCAGCGGGCTGGCGCGCCGGAACATGACCAGCAAAACGCCGAGAACAGTGAAGCAGACACTTGCTGCGAGGTAAGTGATGAGTCCGATATTTACCAGCATGAGCCTGTCTCTTATACACATCTCCGAGCCCACGAGACAGGCAGAAATCTC
>OLID01000208.1_pt1 | contig 32200 bp, 25 predicted proteins | sample 1609361 | NCBI WGS metagenome assembly OLID01 (sample SAMN05416778, study PRJEB24817) | seawater metagenome | isolation source: Sea water | place: Canada:Atlantic | collected 2013-07
GGTTATTATTTCAGCCGGCCGCAGCCGGAAACATACTGGCGGGAGCCGCAGTCACTGCAACGACGCGACGGTGACTTGCTGGTGGGCGACCGTAGTGGTCAGCGACCGGCAGACTGAGGATGCGCTGCTTACCTGTCAGTCCGGCAGGACGGCATTGTGATAAATGTTCTGCACATCATCCAGGTCATTCAACATGTCCATGAATTTTTCAAACATGGCCACGTCATCGCCACTGATTTCAGTGCTGGTCTGGGCCAGAAACTGGATCTCATCTACCTCGAACTCAACCTCGCCAAAGGCATCGCGTAGTGCCTGACGGGCTTTGGCATACTCGGTGTGCGGGGCAAATATCGTGACCAGACCATCTTCGTTTTCGATGTCTGTGACATCAACGTCTGCGCCCAGCAGTGCTTCAAGCACGGCATCTTCGTCGTCGCCCTTGATGGCCAGAATGGCGCAGTGGTCAAACATGTGGGCAACACTGCCCTGAGCGCCGATCTTGGCCTTGGTCTTGGTGAAACACAGTCGCACATCACCAAAGGTGCGATTGGGATTGTCAGTCAGGCATTCCACGATCACCATGCAGTTACCGGGACCGAAACCTTCGTAACGGGCCGGCGAGAAGTCTTCGCCGCCGCTGCCGCGTGCCTTTTCCAGTGCCTTGTCAATGACATGGCTCGGGACCTGGTCTTTCTTGGCGCGTTCGATGAGGCCGCGAAGAGCCAGATTTCCATCAGGGTCTGTTCCTCCGGACTTGGCACAGACATAGATTTCGCGCGCGTACTTGCTGTAGACCTTGGTTTTTGCGGCCGCTGTCTTGGCCATGGACTCTTTTCGGTTCTGGTAAGCTCTGCCCATTGCGTATACCTGATTAGCGAGTGCGGAAAAAGCAACTTCAACATGAAAAAATCGAATCATACACGCAGCAGGCGGGTCAAATCCATTGTAGACTGCGCTTTTGTTGATGCTGCTGATGATACTTCCCTGATTATGCCTGAAGCCAAAAATTTTGTACCCGTCTGGTTTTTGTTTGGTCTGTCCGGCAGCGGCAAATCCTACGTGGGCGATGTCATCGCTGAGGCCAGGGGCTGGCCGGTCTATCATGCCGACGATGATATTACACCGGCCATGCGCAAGGCTTTGGCGGGCTCGCAGCCCTTTACCGATGCCATGCGTGATGAGTACTTTATGCTGCTTTCCGACCGCATCCGTGCCCGCCAGGCCCAGGCCGCGCCTGGTCAGTCATTGATTGTCACCCAGGGCGCCTACAAACAGCGCAGTCGCGACTATCTGCAACAGCAGGTTCCGGGGCTGGTGCTGATCTGGGTTGATGCACCGGACGGCCTGATCACGCAGCGGCTGGATCTGCGGGCCGGAGGTATCACAAGCCAGAGCGCGGCGGCTTTAAAACAGGATTTTGAGCGCCCGCCCCGCGATAGCCTGAAAATCGTCAACGATCGCGCTGAAGAGCATGCACTGGCGCAATTCGAGCGCTGCCGGGAGCAATGGTTGACCCATCAGGCGCAGGTGATATGATCGCTCAGGCCCGGCATGCAGGACCGGGCGCCACGTCGTAGCATACGCGTGAGCAGAATAGCGGGAGAACCAGTGCAAAAAGAAATCAGGACATCGTGGGCGCCGGCCATGGCCGCCTTGCTGTTGGCTGTCGTCAGTAGCGGTGCCCAGGCACAGCTCTCACCCCGGTACCAGGATCTGAATCAGGATCTTGTCGCCGACTTGCCGGCTGACGAAACCGACTGGCGCGATCCCCGCATACTGATTTTTGCTTATACGCCGGTAGAAGATCCGGCGCTGTATACCCAGGTGTGGGATGAGTTTATCACTCACATGGAAGGGATTACCGGCAAGGAAGTACGATTTTTTCCGGTACAGTCCAATGCCGCGCAACTGGAAGCGATGCGCGCTGGCCGACTGCATGTGGCCGGATTCAATACCGGAGCGACACCGGTTGCGGTCAACTGCGTAGGTTTTGAGCCCTTTGCCATGATGGCTGCCGAAGACGGCAGTTACGGCTACGAGATGGAAATCATCACCTATCCCGACAGTGGTATCGAGTCCCCGGCAGATCTGGCCGGCCGGCAGTTGGCATTTACCTCTCCGACATCAAACTCAGGCTTCAAGGCACCGTCAACTCTGCTGCAGAGCGAATTCGGTCTGACTGCCGGGGAAGACTACCGGACGGCATACTCAGGCAGCCATGACAACTCGATTCTGGGTGTTGTCAACAGCGACTACGAAGCGGCAGCGGTGGCCAATGAGGTGCTGCGCCGCATGCAGGGTCGTGACGTGGTGCGTGCTGAACAATACCGCTCCATCTACAAGTCGCTGACCTTCCCGACCACCGCCTATGGTATAGCCCACAATCTGCACCCTGTGCTGGCGGAGAATATACGCGAAGCGTTTTTCACTTTTGACTGGGAAGGCAGCGCGCTACAGCGTGAGTTCGCGGATGCCGGCATGGCCAGGTTCATTCCGATCAACTATCAGCAGCACTGGCAGGTCATTCGCGCCATAGATGAAGCCAATGACACTGTCTACAACTGCGACTGACGGACCATCAACGACAATAACAAGAGGCTTCCATGCTTAAACTCACCGGGCTGAGCAAGCGCTACGATACCGGCGATCTGGCGCTGAACGATATCAATCTGACCGTGCCTGCCGGGCAGGTGATGGCCTTGATCGGCCCCTCAGGCGCCGGTAAAAGTACATTGATACGCTGTGTCAACCGTCTGGTTGAGCCCAGCACGGGGTCGATAGAGCTGGATGGTCAGGACATCACCCGGGTCCGGGGTGCCCGGTTGCGCCAGGCTCGGCGGCAGATTGGCATGATTTTCCAGAACTATGCACTTGTGGAACGTCTCTCGGTCATGGAAAACGTGCTGTCCGGGCGTCTGGCATACGTGGGTTTCTGGCGCAGTTTTTTGCGGAAATTTCCGGCTGCCGATATTCAGCAGGCCTTTAACCTGCTTGAGCGGGTCGGGCTGCAGACCATGTTCGACAAGCGTGGAGATGCATTGTCCGGCGGGCAAAAGCAGCGTGTGGGTATTGCGCGGGCGCTAATGCAGAACCCCAAATTGCTGCTGGTCGATGAGCCCACCGCCAGCCTGGACCCAAAAACCTCGCGACAGATCATGCGCCTGATTTGCGAGCTGTGCCGCGAGCAACAGCTGGCGGCAATCATCAATATCCACGATGTGGTACTGGCGCAGCAGTTTGTTGATCGCGTGGTCGGATTGCGCGGTGGTGAGCTGGTGTTTGACGGCGCCCCCAAGGATCTGAGTCCGGACATTCTGACCAGCATTTACGGCGAAGAAGACTGGTCAGTCGTTGATGATGACAGTGACGAAACTGCTGCACCGGCACCGGCTGGTGTTGATATCGCCGGGGCTCATCCATGAACCCGGCAGGCACCGGCAACGAGTCGTTGTCAGCAGCTGACCAGCAACGTATCGATCAGGCCCGGCAGGGCCACTGGCGTCCGTTGCCGCTGATCCGCAGCCGGCACTGGCGCTGGATTATCAACCTGAGCGTGCTGCTGTATATCGTGCTGGCGTGGCTCAGTGTCGATGTCAACTGGAGCCGGGTCGCCCAGGGTATGGAGCGCGGACAGGAATTTGTCGCCTCCTTTCTGCAACCGGATTTCACCAGTCGCGGCGGCGAAATACTGACCGGCTTGTGGGAAAGCCTGACCATGACGTTTACCGCCACCGTCATCGGCGTGGCGCTGGCAGTTCCGGTGGGGCTGGGGGCGGCCCGCAATATTGCCCCGCTGCCGGTGTATTTTTTCTGTCGTGGCATCATTGCCATTTCCCGCACTTTCCAGGAAATCATCATTGCCATCCTGTTTGTCACCATGTTCGGGTTTGGCCCGCTGGCAGGCGTGATAACGCTGGCGTTCGCCACGATCGGGTTCATGGCCAAACTGTTGGCGGAAGATATTGAAGACACCCAGAAAGAGCCGCTTGAGGCCATCCGTGCCACCGGCGGTGGCTGGCTGCAGTGGATAAACTACTCGGTGCAGCCCCAGGTCATGCCGCGGCTGATCGGCCTGTCATTGTACCGGCTGGATATCAATTTCCGTGAGTCCGCGGTGATCGGTATCGTCGGCGCCGGCGGTATCGGTGCCACGCTGAACACTTCCATCAACCGCTACGATTACGATACCTCGGCAGCGATTCTGCTACTGATCATCGTGATTGTTCTGATGAGCGAATACCTGTCCGGGTATGTGCGCAAGTGGACCCAATAATGCCCGTCAAACACGTCAACAATGTGCCGGTCTGGCAGCGCCGGGAACCAATCAGGCAATACGCCATCTGGGCCGGCTGGATGCTGGGTGGCATGCTTTTCCTGTTGTGCTGGAAGGTGATATCCGACAACACTATCTGGGAGTTCATGAGCGACGCGGGCACGCAGGCTGGCAGCCTGATTGGCAGAATGATCCCGCCGGACTGGAGCATTACCGGATCACTGATGATGCCATTGTGGGACACCATCAACATAGCAACCGTCGGCACCGCCCTGGGCATATTGATAGCGTTTCCGCTGGCGTTTCTGGCGGCACGCAATACAACACCGCATCCGGCATTGCGTGCGGTGGCCCTGGGCATTATTGTCAGTTCACGGTCGATCAATGCGCTGATCTGGGCGATGCTTCTGGTGACTATCGTCGGACCGGGCATATTCGCTGGCATGCTGGCCATCGCATTGCGCTCGATTGGTTTCGTCGGCAAACTTCTGTACGAAGCCATTGAAGAAATACACCCGACGCCCGTTGAAGCGATGTCATCGACCGGTGCAGCCCGCACGCAGGTACTGGCCTACGCCGTTTGGCCGCAGATCATGCCAGCGTTTGCTGGCATCAGTGTCTACCGGTGGGACATTAACATTCGCGAGGCGACGACTCTGGGGTTGGTTGGCGCCGGGGGTATTGGCCTGCAGATGAATGCGGCGATCAATAACCTGGCCTGGGCACAGGTGGCTACCGTTTTTGTGTTGATTTTTGTGACCGTGGTCGTCTCTGAATGGGTGTCAGCCAAGGTCAGGCACGCTGTTATCTGAAATAGTCAGGCCGCACTGATTGCGTCCGGACTATCCGCGTTCACGTGCTTGCCAGGTAGCCTGATCTCCAGCAAAAAGCCATGTTTGTCGGATTGCCAGTGGGCACTGCCGCCGGCTTCTTCGATCCGCTCCTTGATGCCTTTGAGGCCGTTGCCGGCCACGATCTTCTGGCGCTTGCCGCCGTTATCCCTGATCTGCAACAGATAGTCTTCGTCGTTTTGTCGGGCAAATGTGATAACACACCGATTGGCGCCACTGTGGCGCAGTATATTGGTCAATGCTTCCCGGGTGCACCTCAGCAGGGTCTGGGCCAGTTCTATTTCATCCAGCGTGGCGCTAAAGCTAAGCTCAATCCTGATACCCGGAATATCGCTGATCAGCTTGTTGACAGCATCCCGAAAATTGATCGGTTCGTCTTCACGCAGTTCGCTGACGGCTGTGCGCAGGTCACTGAGCAACAGTTTGCCAAGCGCCAGTGCCTGTTCCACTTTTTGTCGCCCCGCGCCCTCGGTGATATGGGTGGCGACCTCCAGCTGCAGAATCTGCGCGGTCAGATGGTGACCCAGCAGGTCGTGCAGGTCGCGCGCGATTCGCAGTCGCTCGCTCTGCCGCGAGTGCTCCGACAATAATTCCCGGGTGGCCACGAGTTCTCTGTTCAGGGCTGCGGTTTCCTCGCGTAGCTCCTGTTCGCTGCGCGCCCGATGTGTGGCAAGCATGGCAAACACGTGAAACAGCCCTAGGGTTACTGACCCGGTCAGTGCCAGCATCAGGCTTTCGTTGCCCCAATGGAACACCTGGCTCACCGAGAACGCAGAGACGCTGCCCAGCAATAACCAGCCGGCCGTGCGAATGGGAAACAACTCGGTAGCCCGTACGACCCAGACTATGCCCAGAATGGCGACGAAGCTGATATCGACAAGAAAATACAGCGATACGATGGCGGCCGCCTGCAGCCACAGCAGCGACAGCAATCGTTGTCGTGAGTTCTCCGCCCAGACCGAGGTAAACAGAACGAAACAGATGACGTCCAGCGCGAACAGCGCAGAAATCACTGTCAGTACCGGTCGCCACTGATCTGCCGCATCCGCCAACAGGTAAATGGACAGGGCACTGACAATGACCAGAACTGCGCCGCCGGTCAGGCTCTGCGCGCGGGTGCTGCTCCAGAAACTGTCCATAACAGTGGGCCTCGGTTCAATCAGGTAGTGTGTCAGTGAGTACGGTCAGTCATCACCTGACCCGATCAGCAGCGTGTTGCCTTCGCTGTCGCGCAGCAGCGCAAAACTCTGCTCGGGGTTCCAGGGGGCGGGCCTGGGCTGTTGTAACCCGTGTACACCGCGCGCGCACAGGTCTTCGTAAGTGGTTTCCACATCGTCAACGGCAAGCACCAGGCTGGGTACTTCGTTAATCAGATCATTTTCGCGCTGTGTCAGTACAATCGCCGTCTCGGCGCCGGGAATGCCCAGCTCGATCCAGCGCCAGCCGGTTTTGTACGGAGTATTCTGGAGTATCCTGAAACCCAGCTTTTCGGTATAAAAACGCAGTGCACGCTGCTGGTTACTGACCGGCAACTGGGTAAATTTGATAAACTGCAACATCTTGGGGCCTCGTTCCGATTCTGATACCAACTGGCAGGTCAGGGCGCCGTGTGCACCTGTTTCCCGGCGATCCATACCTGCTCCAGAGAGCGGGTATGTCTGATGTCCTGCAAGGGGTTTTCACTCATGACCAGTAGATCTGCCCATTTCCCGACTTCCAGCGTACCGGTATCACCAAGTCCCATGCAGGCTGCGGCGCCACCGGTGGCGGCATGCAGGATCTGCATGGGGTCAAGGCCAGCGTCCTGCATCATCCACATTTCAAGATGCTCGAAGTATCCCTGAAAGCGCGCGGGCGGGCCGCTGTCTGTGCCCATGGCAATCTGTACGCCAGCATCAGCCAGAATCTTGACATTGGCCATGGCAATGGGCAGTGAGGCCTTGTATTGCTGCGCGGCGGTATTGTCTCGCATTCGCTGCTGACGCGCAGGTTCACGCAAGGTATCCAGTACGGCGGTATCGGCTTCACGCAGGAAGAACGGATCGGCAAAAAAAGCCGGTTCATTCTCGTACACAAAGGTGGACAGCTCTCGCGTTAACGTTGGACTGTAACACAGGTTGCGGTCACGCATGAGCTCGATGAACTCGTCATCGACGTGAACATCGCGCACACTGTGCGCGATGAAATCAGCACCGGCTCGTATCAGGTCCTTGGTGTCCTCGAGATAGTACGTGTGGACAGCGAGAGGAATGTCGTGATGATCGGCGCGTTCACTGAAGGCCCGATAAACGGCGGGCAGCATTTTGGGCGTGCGGCCCAGATTGTCATCGACGCGAATCTTGATGAAATCCGGGGACAATTCGGCCGTTGTGTCGACCAGTGATCGGGCCTCGTCAGGTGTCTGCGCTGACAATACCGGGCCTGCGACATACAGACGCGCGCGATCGAGCGCCGGCGTATTCTGCTGATCCCTCAGGGCAAAACCTTCCGCTTCGTCATCGCCCAGGCTGATCACGGTGGTGACCCCGTAGCGGGCGTAAAGGTCGAGCTGGCGAATCAGGTTGTCACGGCTGTAATGGCCGGATTCCAGGCCGCGAACGGCACCGGCATGGCCATGGGTATTGATGAACCCGGGGGTCAGTGTCTTCCCGGCCAGCGACTGCAGCCGGGCATCGGCGGGGATATCGACGCTGCCAGCGTCGCCAATGGCTATGATGCGCCCATTGTCCATAACCAGCACGCCATTTTCGATGGGCGTAGTGCCAGTGCCATCAATAATGCGCACATCGGTCAGCGCCACCGGCGCGGCTGACGACGTGGTTGTCAGCAATGACAGCGCAGCCCCGCAGATGAGGCTGCGAGCAGCCGTGCGCAACCAACTCTGCGGTTTGTGCAGAGTATGCAGAGCGGCCTTGAAGGTCATCTTCGGCTCCTGAAAGCATGGATTCCGCAATCATTATGCGGGTGTCACTCCGGCTTCGCAACTTCAATGCTCTGGCCCGGCAGGCGGGCCGGGGGCAATTTGACAGCAGACTCTCAAGTGTAGGTTAATGACGGCATTTCACTATCATCATGTAAGGAGCTCCTTGATGGAAGCACTGCAAAATCTGGATCTGGCAAACCTGGACGTCAGCACGGAGGTCTTGTTGGCATTTGCCATGGCCTACGGGCCCCGAATAATCGGTTCGGTCGTGACGCTGGTGCTGGGTCTGTGGCTGGCCGGCCTGGCGGGCAGGGTAGTGAAGGGCATTCTGAACAAGGGCAAGGTTGATCCGTCGCTGGGCTCGTTTTTGAGCAGCCTGCTGGCAATTCTGCTGAAGGTGCTGGTTTATATTACCGCGCTCGGTGTGCTTGGTATCGAGATGACATCCTTTATCGCCATTCTTGGTGCTGCCGGTCTGGCCATCGGTCTGGCGTTGTCGGGGACGCTTCAGAATTTCGCCGGTGGTGTCATGATCCTGTTTTTCAAATACTTCAAGGTGGGTGACTTTATCGAAGCGCAGGGATATATGGGGTCGGTCAAGGAAATACAGATCTTTGTCACCATCCTGACCACGCCTGACAACAAGACCATCATCCTGCCCAACGGGCCGCTCGCCACCGGGTCACTGACCAACTTTTCGGCCCAGGCAACACGTCGTGTCGATTGGACATTTGGTATTGCCTACGGTGATGACGTCGACAAGGCATACGCTGTTCTGGGAGGGCTGATTGCTGCTGACGAACGCATTCTGCAGGATCCGGAGCCCTTCATGGCTGTGTCAGCGCTGGCTGACAGCTCCGTCAATATCGTGGTCCGCGTATGGGTCAATGCCGCAGATTATTGGCCGGTGCATTTCAAAATGAATGAAATGGTTTACAAAACGTTTGATAAAGAGGGATTGAGCATTCCGTTCCCGCAACGGGATGTTCATTTGTATCAGGCTGTAACGCCTGGGGCGTAGCAGGCACGACAAGTGTCTGTCTATGGAAGATGACGTCAATGTCGGTGAAGCCACCGAAAAGGAGAGAAGTAATGAAATCCAGAATCTGCAGAACGATTTCCGTATGGACCATGGCTGTCATGCTGGTAATGGGGCTCAGCGCCCAGTCGCAAGCGGCACCTGCCGGCATGGTAGGTTCAGAGCAGCTTGCCCAGCAGTTGCAACTGGACAATCAGCGGGCATCGATAAGCCAGTTCCTGAGCCGCGACGAGGTGCAGAACCAACTCATGGCACGGGGAGTCGATGTGGCCGACGCCGAAGCACGGGTACAAAACATGACCGCAGCCGAACTCTCACTGCTGTCTGCGCAGATTGATGAATTGCCAGCAGGGGAGGGTGTACTGGAGACAGTGCTGTTCCTGCTGGTGATTTTCATGTTGCTGGACATAGCCGGCGCGACCGATATCTTCCCCGGCATCTGAGATCATGCATGCCTGAGTGGTGGGTGCGCCCGGTGATCGCCCGGCGCATCCATGCAGGGCCGCTCAACGTTCAAAGAGTATGTCGCAGCAGATAATATAGTCTCCTCCCTCTATGCGTGTCATCACCGACAGTGTTATGCAAAGAGTGCCGTCCGAGATGGAGAAGTAAGGTTGAGTGACCTGCATGCTTCCCGGGTTCTGAACCGCATTGACAAAATAGTCTCGCCTTTTCCAGCTGGCGCCCTGCGTGTCAGCCAGCACGCGCAGGCGGTTTCGGGTTGGCAACTGAATAGTCGGTGAGTCAAGATTCGAATGGCACTGGCTGCCGTCCAGGGCCAGCTGATAAAGACGTATAGTGCGCTCCAGTTTAAACATGCCATCGGCTACATCAGTCACCTGGTTTTTCTTCTGTGCACCAATGGTCAAAGCCGAAAATCGGTGGCTGTATGGCGACAGTAATTGTCGTTCGTTTTCGCTGCTGCGCAACGTCAGCTCATCAAAACTGTTGTACAGGGACTTCCACAGCCCGCGGCGTGTTGCTACCGATTCGGACAGCAAAAACGGGTGAGCAAAATAGAACCCCTGTACCAGATCGACCTGGGCGTCCATGGCTGCCATTGCTTCATTTTCGGTCTCAATGCCCTCCGCCAGCACGATACACTGACAATTATGCAGCATGCTGGTCACGCCTTTTAGCAGGTCCTTGACGCTAGGGTCGATGCCGGCCTTCTGTAGCATCCCCCGATCGAGTTTGACGATGTCTGGCTGGATACGCCAGATACGCTCGAAGTTGGAGTGACCCGCGCCAAAGTCATCAATCGCGATCAGGAACCCCATGTCCTTGTATTCCTGAATCTGTGCTTCCAGCTGTAGCTCGTCATCGATGGTGGATTCCAGGATTTCAATCACTATGCGGTTGGCGTTGTAATTTTTCTCCTGCAATAGCCTGCTGAGGTACGCGCTGAATGTGTTCTTCCGGGACAGGGTCCGGGGATCGACGTTCAGAAACAGCCAGGCATTGGGCGGATCGACTGCGTAGAAGTTTTCCAGATGGATAAGCTGGCAAAGTTTATCCAGCTCTACGACAGTGTTTTCCTCGCGGGCACCGAACAGTATGGCAGGTGGAATGATCTGGTCGTCGGGCGTAATGGCACGTGCCAGCCCTTCCAGCCCGACGATTCGGCGATGCGCCAGACTGTAGATAGGCTGAAACGCAGAAATAATACGCAGATCGCCATAGTAGCCGCAGCGATTGCCGCGGAAAAAGCCCAGTTGTTGGGTATCGTCAGTTGTAGTAGCCACTGGTGAAGTCCGGTTTCCTGTTGTTATCCTGAAACACAACCCGTATGACAGGGATAGGATGCTGAAGAGTTTAGCGAGATAAAACCTCAAGCGGGAAATAAAGGCCCGCCCGCAAACTGCGGGTTTTCTGATTATAGGAAATCAATGCTTCTCCGTACCCCTCATAATAACTGATGAAGAATGCGCTGTTTACCCAGGGTCTGCGGTAACTGATGTCGAGCTGATAGCTGTATTTCTCGACCGCATTGCCTTTTAACAGCTTGAGTCGGATCTGGGTGCGATCATTGGGGCGGAGTCTGAATGTCGTCTCGCTGTATCCCAAAAAATCCGTGATGTCCTGGTTGGTGGCTTCGTCACCCAACACACTCCACAGTTTGACGTTAACACTGAGCCGGGGATGCAGGTTAAATTCTTTCTGGATATAGGCGCGGTCCCAGCTACGCGACCCTGCGCCCTGGAGGCCGTTGGACTGATGCTCAATGCCCACGATATCAATATAAGGAAATCTGCCGGTCAGCGGGCGTGATGGTTGGTTAAAACGCCAGAAGACTTCCGGATTGTAATTGTGTTCAGCGAAGGGTTGCGAGTCTTCAGAGATGTCCCACCACGAGCGTTGCGAATAGCCGAACGCCAGTGGGGCGAGGAATGTCAGATTGGTAATCTCCTGGAACAGATTGAAGGTCAGGCCCAGTTCAAACTTGGTGTCCAGCCGTTCGCCACTGAACGGGGGAGTGCCATCAGCGGTGCGGGCGCGGCCAAAGACGATGTAATTGTCTTTGTAGGGGCGGAAAAAGCGGTTCAGTTCAGTCTCTGGCCCGATGCTGGTGCTACTCTCGGAGCTATTGTCGGAGCTTTTGTCGGAACTACTGTCGGTACTGTTGTTGGCGCTGACGGCAGTATTGTCAGCTGTGTTGCTGGTGTCTGGCTGGCCTGTGGCGACAGATGTTTGCGGTTCGCACAAGGCATACAGGTCGGAGACACTGAGGCTGCGATGTGCCGGTTTGATGACCTGTTGCTGAAGACATGTTTGCGTGTCTGTGACTATGTCATTGGTCTGAGCGCCGGCACCACCGGCGGCAGCAAGTGCCAGGATACAGCTGAATGCCTGCCATCGGCGTGGCCGGCGTGCAACGGCGGAACGTCTGGCTGGCCGATAAACAGTGGGAACGGAAGTCATCATGGCGCACAGTTTACTGCATGCACTTGTCAAACACACGACAGCAATGCCAGACTTGCTGGAGCAACTGGCTACCCGGCATTTATCCCCTGGAGGACAGGTTCTCAATGACAACAATAAAAGCATGTTACTCATTCTGGTCGCTGCGGCTGGCCAGCTGGTTGGCGATAAGCCTGACGATCACTATGGGCACCACCCTAAGCGCTCAGGAGCAATTGCCGCTGGCAGATACCACGCAGGGTCGGTTGTTGGGCATGCACTCGGAGCAGGCGCCGGCGGTCAAGGTCTTCAAGGGTATTCCATATGCCGCGCCACCGGTCGGACAGGCTCGCTGGCGGCCGCCGCAAGCCGCTGCGGGTTGGACCGGCGAGCGCCGGGCTGACACATTTGGTCCGGACTGTATGCAGCAGCCGTACCCGGAAGGCTCGTTTTTTTACCGTCCCGCGCGCCTGAGCAGTGAAGATTGTCTGTATTTGAATGTCTGGACAGCTGCCGAGCCGGAAGAATCGCGCCCGGTCATGGTGTGGCTGCACGGTGGCGCGCTGACCCGGGGGTCGGGCGCCATCGATACTTATGACGGCAGCAGTCTGGCACAGAAGGATGTAGTCCTGGTGACCATCAACTATCGCCTCGGGGTATTCGGGTATTTCGCCCATCCCGAGCTGGTGGCCGAGTCCCCTGCATTTTCGGCGGGCAACTACGGTATCCTGGACCAGATTCAGGCACTGCAATGGGTGCAGGACAACATCGCTGCGTTTGGTGGCGATCCGGATAATGTGACTGTGTTTGGTGAATCGGCAGGCGCCTGGAGTGTACATTTTCTGACCGCCAGTCCTTTGGCAGAAGGCCTGTTCGACAAAGCCATTGCGCAAAGCGGTGCCCGTCTGGATCCGCGCGTGGAACTCGACCGACAAGGCAGTGCCGGTGCCTCGGCCACCGCTGCCGGTGTGCAGCTGGCCAGTCAATTGGGTGCCGATTCGCTGAGCGATCTGCGCGCGATGCCGGCCCGCCAGCTGCTGGATAGCGCGGCCGACGCGGGCTTTCGCACCGACGGCATTGTTGATGGCTGGGTGATACCCGAGCAACCTTACCAGATGTTCTCACAGGGACGGCAGAACAAGGTGCCGGTGCTGGTGGGGTTCAACAGCGAAGAGGGCACCACACTGGGCGCCGCAAATGCCCTGCCTGACTCTGCCGAAGCCTATGAAGCACGCATACAGTCGATCTATGGGGATCTGGCAGACATGATTCTCGACGTATATCCGTCAGATGATATACGTAGATCCATACTCGACAATTATCGCGACAGCGCGTTTGGCTGGAATATGGTGACCTGGGCCAATCTGACCCGCAATGTTGATGAACAGGCGTTTCTTTATTTCTTCACGCATCGACCACCGGGGCCCATGGCCCAGCAACTGGGCGCCTACCATGCGGCGGAAATAGCTTATGTTTTCAACAACGTACATACCCTGCGAAATCAGCCTTCGGCCATGGATTACCGGCTGGCCGATATCATGTCGGACTACTGGGTAAACTTCGCCCATCACGGTGTGCCCAGTGCCCCGGGACAGCCGACGTGGTTGCCCTACACCAATGCGGAGCGCAACTACCTGCTGTTCGGTACCCAGGTCAGCGCCGAGCGGGACCTGTTGCCGGATAATTGGGCGGTGTTCGATCGGGTGATGGACAGACGGCGCTGAGTGCGCATCAGGTGGCCCCGGAGAGGTCCGCGAAGTGTTGGGTGAGCAGCGTGGCCAGTGCCGAGGTGGCAGGGCCGCAGCTGTCGCTGGAGGCCATCATCATGTAAACGGTCAGGTGCCGCTCGGCTCCCTGACTAAGCGGCACAATTTTTAACAGGCCATGTTCGAGGTCCTGCGCGACCCAGTCGTAGGGTACAAAGGCAAAGGCCAATCCGGCGCGCAGCACTTTAAGACTGGTGGAAAAATGGCTGACCGTCCAGCGTTGTTCGGACCCGAGCCAGCCGGCATCCTGCTCGCGGCGCGTGCCGCTGTCGCGCAGCACCACCTGTCGCCACGGGCGCAACTCCCACTCATTGATGCCGGCATCGGCGCCGGTTTGGCACAGCGCGTGATCCGGATGCGCCACTGCAACCATGCGGATGGTTTTCAGTGGTGTACCCAGATGCCCGACCGGTATCTGATTGCCCAGCACAATGTCGGCCTTTTTTTCCAGCAGGGCTTCGGTTGTGCCCGATAATTGTGTTTCCAGCAAGCGCAGTCGCGTCATCGGAAACATTATTGAGAACCGTTCCAGAACCGGGATCAGCTGTCCCGGTTCCAGCAGGCCGTCAATCGCCAGCACGATCTCGGACTCAATGCCACGGGACAGCAGCTGGGCGGTCTGCTCGGCGGCCTCGGCCTGCGCCAGCAGTTGACTTGCCCGTCGGTACATGACCTTGCCTTCCCGGGTCAGTACGGCCTTGCGGCCCGCCAGCTCCAGGACAGGAGTGGGAAGCAGTTCATTGAGTCGGGCAATGGCATAACTGATGCTGGACTGGCTTTTGTTTAGTGCCTCGGCCGCGTTGGCAAAGCTGCCTTCGTCGACCACTGCCTTGAAGGCGGCCCATTGCTCAAGGCTGATTCTGGGAAGTTTCATGCTGTGGCCTGCGCGCGCGAATGGCTTAAAAGGTCGAAAATATGGATGTATAAGTCGCTAAAATTGCATCATAACATCAGTTCATTGCGGGTAATATACGTGCTATCAGTCATCATGCCGATGACAGGAGGTGAACATGACCAGAATAAAAGCTGTACAGGAAATTATTGCTGCGCGAGCATCGTCAGACGGCGACGGGGTCAAACTGATGCGGGTTTTTGGCGGTGCCGGTGATCCGGCGCGCTTCGACCCTTTCCTGATGATGGATGAGTTTGGCTCCTATGATGCCAGCGACTATATCGGCGGTTTTCCGCCGCACCCGCATCGCGGCTTTGAGACCATTACCTACATGCTCGAAGGCCATATGGAGCATCAGGATCACATGGGTAACGTCGGTGACCTGCGCAATGGTGATGTGCAGTGGATGACGGCCGGAGCGGGTATCATCCACTCGGAGATGCCCAAGCAGACTGAAGGTCGCATGCGCGGTTTTCAGGTCTGGCTGAATCTGCCGTCACACAGCAAAATGCAACCGCCGGCATATCGGGACATCGCCTCAGCCTCTATCCCGGTGGCTGAACTGGCAGGCGCCCGTGCCAAACTGATCGCCGGCAATGCTGAGCTCGATGGCCACGAGCTTGCCGGTCTGGTGTCGCGACCCGATACTGATCCGGTTTATCTGGATTTGATGTTCAGCGACGATATGGCGGCACATACGCTGAAAGTGCCAGCGGGTCATACCGTCATGGTCTACGTTTACGAAGGGGAAGCGGCACTGGGCGAGGACGGCACAGTGATCAGGCGAGGCCAGGTTGCGCGCCTGGATCGTGAGGGAGATACGGTGACGGTTACACCCCAGGCTGCAGACACCCGGCTCGTGGTACTGGCCGGCAAACCACTACAGGAACCGATTGTGCAGTATGGCCCGTTTGTCATGAATACACGACAGGAGATTGAGCAGGCTTTGTCTGACTATCAGCGCGGCGAACTGGCCAAAACTTTTTAGTCCTTATAAATATATAGTAATGATTAAATATTCCTTTATGGAATAAAAACCGTGCCCTATACTGCCGCTTCTATTCGCTCGCTCCCGAATGCACGGGACAAAGTTTGGTAAGAGAGGCAGAACATGGAATGGCAGGGCTGGTTGTCGCTGATGCTAACACTGGGGGTCCTGGGTGTGTTGATTGTGACGCGCCTGGCCCCGCATGTGGTGTTGCTGGGTGCGCTCGCCATTCTCAGCCTGACTGGCGTACTAAGTGCGGGTGAAGCGCTGGCCGGTTTTGGCAACCCTGGCCTGATCACCGTGGCGGCGATGTTCGCCGTCGCCGGCGGTTTGCATGCATCCGGCGGCATAGATCTGCTGGTCAACAGGTTTCTGGGCAGACCAAAATCATTACGTGCAGCCATGTTCAGGATGTTTCTGCCGGTGCTGCCCCTCAGTGCCTTTCTCAATAACACGCCGGTGGTCGCCACCATGATTCCCGCCATCAATGCCTGGTCACGCAAAATCGGCATTGCACCTTCCCGCCTGCTTATCCCGTTGAGCTACGGGGCTATCGTTGGTGGCACTCTGACCATGATCGGTACCAGCACCAACCTGGTAGTATCCGGTCAGTATGAAGCGCTAACCGGCAATGAGGGGTTCGGCATTTTTTCGATTACTCTGGTAGGTCTGCCGGTGGTGCTGGTGTCGGTGGTTTTCATGATATTGGTGCTGCCACGCCTGCTGCCGGACCGCAGTACCAGACGCCCGTTTGCCAATATGCGCGAATTTACCGTCGAAGTGGCCGTGGACCCGCATGGCCCGCTGGTGGGGTTGACCGTGGAAAAAGCGGGTTTGCGGGCCCTGGAGCGACTTTATCTGGTGGAAATCCTGCGTGGCGATACCGTGGTCACGGCCGCGCCATCGGAAGAGATTCTGTTGGCGGGCGATCGCCTGGTGTTTGCCGGTGAAACTGAGGCGGTGACCGATCTGCTCAGAATTCATGGCATAACCGCTTCTGTCGGCGACGGTAACGATGCCCTGATGCAGGATCGTGCTGAACGTCGCCTGGTGGAAGTGGTGGTGTCACAATCCTGTGCTGCCGTCGGCGAGACTATCCGCAGTTCGCGGTTTCATGATCGTTACGGCGCCATTGTGCTGGCGCTGGCCCGCAATGGCGAGCGTATCGCCGGCAATCTGGGCAATATTATCATTATGCCTGGCGACACCATGTTGCTGGAGGCGCGTCCGGCGTTTGTTACCCGGCAGCAATACAATAAGGATTTTCTGGTCGTCAACGATCTCGACAAGGAAACGCCCCGGCATGAAAAGGCAGTATTAGCCTGGTCGATTTTGCTGTTTGCTGTGGGTGGGGCCGGCCTGGGTCTGATATCCATGTTGAATGCAGCTTTACTGGCAGCCGGACTGATGCTGGCCACAGGTTGTCTGACTGTATCCCAGGCGGAGAAAAGTCTGGATCTGCCGGTGTTGATCACCATTGCAGCCTCCTTTGCGCTGGGCGCCGCGCTGCAGAAGACTGGCGTGGCAGGAGCCCTGGCGGAAAGTCTGGTTGCCCTGAGTGGTGGCCGACCCTGGTTGCTGTTGATCCTGATGTATATTGCCGTGTCGCTGCTGACGGAAACCATTACCAACAACGCGGCTGCGGTGATCATGGTGCCGTTGGCGCTGGCGATTACCCAGCAGGCCGGTCTGGACCCGGAACCCTTCATGTTTGCCATCATGATTGCGGCATCGGCCAGTTTTGCCACGCCGCTTGGTTATCAGACCAACCTGATGGTTTACGGCCCCGGCGCCTACCGGTTCAGCGATTTTCTGCGCGCCGGCATCCCGATGAATATTATTGTGGGCATCGCCACGATCAGTGTACTGCTACTGGGCTGGCCATTGCGTCTGTAACAGAGACCAATACAATGGCGCAGCCACTTGCCGGCGCGCCTCAAGGCAATGAGAACACGTACACCGCGTTGCCGTCGGGCGGCGGCGACAGATCCGGCGCCACCGCACGGGGCACCATACGGGGGCTGGTGCCTCCGTTCGCCGTGGTGACAGCGATGTACTGCTTGCCGTCAATGCTGAAGGTCAGCGGGTGGCCTTGCACCGCGGTACCGAGCCGGGTCTCCCAGACAATCTCGCCGTTATTGACATTGAACGCACGAAAGCGCCGGTCCAGGTCACCCACAAAAGCCAGGTCGCCGGCTGTCGACAGAACGCCGGTAAGGAAAGAGGCGCGCTGCTCATAACTCCACAGTTCGGTCAGGGTAGTAACGTCATAGGCGGCCAGCTTTCCCAGATTGCCATCGGTGCCGGGCATCTCATGGAAACGCCGGTTTGAAGCCAGTCCGCCGGAACCTTCGACCAGTTCGACCGCGCGCGCCCTGTTGTCCAGACAGGTCTGACTGAGCGGCGCAATCAGCGCGCCGCTGGGTTCATGATAGCTCATGGCATGCCAGTTCTTGCCGCCGGCGCTGCTGGGGCAGGCGTTAACCCATTCGTCCAGTTGCGCATTGATGATGTCATCGCGGTAAGTGACTGCGCCGGTGTCCGGGTCGATATGGGTAAACACATTCTGATACATGGTTTCGGTGTAACCCAGGAACTCGCCTGTCTCACGATCGTTTTTCCACAGGATACCGTGCTTGCCAATGGACAGCACCAGTTTGCGGCCATCGCGGTCTACCAGCACGCGTTCGAATACCTCGTCCAGATCCAGGGCCTCACCGGGGACGTGCTGGAAATGCCAAACCAGTTCGCCAGTATCGATATCGATAGCCAGGGTCGAGTTTGTGTACAGTCCGGCATCATGGATAGACATATGGCGGCTGGGCGGCGCCCAGGGTTTGGCTTGTGCGACGCCCCAATAGGTCAGTCGTGACTCAGGATCGTAACTGCCAGTGATCCATGTTTCCCCGCCTGCGCGGAAGATATCCTCAAGCCCGCCCCAGGTGTCACCGCCCGGTTCACCTGCCTTGGCGATGGTGTCAAAGCGCCACGCAAGCTCGCCGGTGTCGGCGTTGTAGGCGCTGATGTAGCAGTCTTCCGGAATATAGCTGGCACAGCCGGCGAGGCCGACAATGACCTTGTTATCGGCAATCAGCGGGCCACTGGAGTTGGCAAATCCCTTGTTGCTGTCAGCGATGACGGTTTCCCAGACCTGCTCACCGGTGCGTGCGTCAAGAGCGATCAGGCGAGCATCGGTGGTCGCCTGGATGATTGTGTCACGGTAGATGGCAATGTTGCGCATATCCTCGCCGGTTGCGGGACCGGCGGCATGTTCCCAGATGAGTTCGCCATCGCGCGCATCCAGTGCCTGCACCACGTTGCCAGGGTTGATCAGGTACATGATGCCATCACGGACAATGGGCGCCGGCTCGGAGTCACCAGTGTGCATGTTCCAGACCCACTCGAGCCGTAAATCATCGACGTTGCCAAGGTTGATCTGCGCCAGTTCGCTGTAACTCCAGGCTTGCGGGTTGCCGCGCCACATCAGCCAGTCATTGGGGGAGGGATCCGCCAGCTCTGCTGCGCTGACGGGCTCAAAATCGTCAACCGTGCCAGCCACCGTGACACCGACAGGCGCCGCGTTTTCGCTCTCCCGGCTGTCGCTGGCCGCGCCGGTCCGGGGCATTTCACTGAGTGATGCGGTGGTGTTGGCGGTTAATGGGCGTGAACCGCTGGCGACACCATTGGCATCAAGAATATGGGCGGTGATATTAACGTAATCCATCGGCGCCAGCCCGGGTGCGCCGCCAGGTGGCATGCTGGTACTGATCAACTGTATCAGGGCACTGCTCGGCTGCCCGCCCCAGCGGGTGATAAAGGCTTCGCCGCTCAGTTCGGGCCCGCCTGCACCGCCCGTAAGGCCAGCCCCGTGACAGGAAGCACAATAGGCTTCATAACCAGCCGCGCCCAGGGTGGCCTGCCCGGCAGTGTAGCTGGCAATGCCTTCGTCGCTGCCTGGTGCTGTATTGCTGACAGCACTGCAGGCGCTCAGGGTCAGAATAGAGCAGCTGGCAATGAGAATTGGTCGGCTGAAATGCCTGAGGGGTTTGTTGATGAAGTACGACATGATGGGATCCGATAGTTTTATTGTTAGGCTAAACTCTATATGATTCGTGGTGTTGAGTACATAACGGGCTGCAACTGCGGATAAAGGTACGGATGCGACAAAAACAAGCATGGCAATTTTGTCTTGTCTGGCTAAGCTGCCTGCTGTCGTGGGGTACTTCGGCTCTGGAGCTGGACAGTTTTCCCGGCGGCCTGGTGCCGGGCACCGAGATTATCCTCTTTGAAGACGTGACGTCCGCCCTGGATTTCGACGAGGCCAGAACCCAGCTCGAGGTCGCCGGCCTGCCATGGGTGGCGCCTGGCCAGCCCAATCTGGGCTATCGGCGCAGTGCGTTGTGGGTCAGAGTTGATCTGCAAAACCGTTTTGACGAGCCCCGTGACTGGGTCGCCTACATCGGCTTTCCCAATCTCGACCGCGTGGATTTTTACTATCAGGATGCTGCGGGCACCTGGCAAAGTCACGCAGCCGGCAGTGCCCTGCCATTTCGCGCCCGTCATCTGATGCATCGCAGCATCAACTTCGAGTTTCAGGTATTGCCGGCTGAACCCATGTCCATCTACTTTCGCGTGGAAAGCACCGGTTCACTGCAGTTTCCGCTGGCACTGGCGAGTACCACGTTCTTTGCTTCGGAGGCTCAGCGCACGCTGTTTACATCGGGACTGTATTACGGCCTGATGCTGATGATCGCGATTTACAGTTTTACTGTCTGGTATACCAGCCGCGAGCCCGGATTCCTGTACTTTGCGCTGCTGGTGGTATTCGGCAGCTTTTATTCGCTGTCCACACAGGGGCTGGCATACCAGTACCTGTGGCCAGAGGCGCCGGCCTGGGCGAACCGCGCCACCGGCGTGTTCAGCCTGATGGCCAACGTGGCGGCGGTCCTTTTTGTACGCTCGTTTCTGAATCTGAAATCGCTCGATCATCGTCTGGATCGTGCCGCGCGGCTTTTTACCGCGGTCGCCGTGCTGGGCGTGCTGGCGGGGTTCCTGGTCGATTCGGCACTGGTGAACCGCATGGCACTGGCATACACCGCTGTCCTGACGGTTCTGGTCACCCTGTCGGGGCTGCTTGCCCGCCGTCGCCAGGTTCGTGCGGCGCGGTTTTTTGTGTCAGCGTGGACCATTCTACTCATCGGCATTCTGCTGGAACTGTTGCAGCGGCTGGGAGTGATCATTCCGCCTTTGCTGGCCTACAACGGCATCCAGATTGCAACGCTGGCAGCGGTGACCGTGCTGGCACTGGGGCTGAGCGACCGCTTGCAGGGGATGATGGAGGGCTACAAGGCTGCCCAGCAGGATCTGCTGCGGGCGAATCAGCTAAAGATCGACGCGCTGCAGCAGGCCGACAATGTCAAGGAAGAGTTTATCGCCAATGTGTCGCACGAGTTGCGCACACCGCTGACCGGTATTATCGGACTGGCGGAAATAATGCTTGCCGACCGGTCAAGTGACCTGAATGCCTCGCAGCGGGAAACCCTGACACTGATGAAAGTCAGTGCGCAACGCCTGTCCAGCCTGGTCAATGATGTCATTGACTTTTCTGCCATTAAGAACGGGCATCTGGCATTGAATAAACGGGATATTGACCTCAAGGAAGTTTGCCAGGTGGTTGCCCGCATGACCCGACCCCTGGTTGGCGACAAGCCGATCAAACTGGTTGAAAGCTACCCCTCCGCGCAGATTATTGTGGAAGGTGATGAAGACCGTCTGCAACAGGTGCTGTTCAACCTGGTCGCCAATGCTGTCAAATTTACCCCGCACGGCAGTGTCACCATCTCTGTGGAAGTTCTGGAGCTGGACGTTCGCGTCTCTGTTCGCGACACCGGCATCGGTATCTCAGCCGCGGAGCAACGCAATATATTCAAGCGTTTCTACCAGATTGATTCTGACGAGGCACGCCAGGCCGGGGGTACCGGGTTGGGGTTGTCGATTTCCCAGCGGTTGCTGGAATTACATGATTCCGAGATTGTTCTGCGCAGCACACCGGGTGAAGGTTCGCTGTTCTATTTTGACTTGCCGCTGAAAAAATCCCTCCCGGAAGGCAAGAAGGCCGGCAAGTCCTCAGGCACTGACAGCACCGAAAACAACCGGGAGGTGATCGCGTCCAAACCTACCGGGCTCGCTGCCGCACTGCAGGCAACAGGGATGAACATTGAACGGCGCAGCAATCAGGGGCCGCTGCACGATGAGACCGGCAACGACGCGACCGGCGAAACCAGCCCGAAGGATGAGCACGGGCAGACGCAGGGTAAAATCCTCGTGGTTGATGATGAGTATCTTAATTTGCGAATTGTGGAGTCGCACCTTGCCGACCGCTACCAGCTCAGCACTGCTCTCAGCGGTGCGGAGGCTCTGGAGAAACTGAGCAATGAAAAACCGGACCTGATTATTCTGGACCTGATGATGCCGGTAATGACTGGTTATCAGTTCTGCCAGATTGTCCGCAAGCGCTATGACTCTGATGAACTGCCTATTGTCATTCTGACCGCGAAAAATCGGGTTGAGGATCTGGTCAAGGGATTGAGCCTGGGCGCCAATGACTACATCACCAAACCATTCAGCAAGGAAGAGTTGAGAGTTCGTATCGACAAGCAGTTCGAGTTACTGAACCTCACTCATGTCAAACGCGACAACCAGCGGCTTAGCTGGCAGTTGCAGCGTTACGAGGAAAGTGAAAAGCGCTTGCGCGAGCGCGAACAGCGGCTGGCGGCATTGCTGGATGTGACAGGCGATCCGCTGCTGGCTATTGATGAAGCCGGCATCGTTATCTTTATCAATAACGCCGCTGAAAAATTGTTGCAGATTGATCCCGACGAGTGTTTGCAGCACTCGGTCAACAGGGTGTCCGACCAGTTGATGTCGCGGTCTCCCGCTCTGGCCCAGGCGGTGCATTTCCCATTCAATGAAGATTGTATCTCGCGACCGGGCAATACCGAGTATTTCGACTTTGAGCTGGAGTCAGTGCAGGGCCGCTTCTGTCTGCTGACGCTGAGTCAGGTGGATCAGGAATTCTATCTGCTAGTGTTCGAGACCGGTGCGACGCAACCCTCCGTTCAGGGTGAGGTAGCAGATGCACCAGATACCCTGAGTCTGCCCCAGATTATCGAGGAAATAAACCGCAACGTGGAGCGTACCCAGTTACTGGGTGAGTACCTTGCCCAGATAAAGCCGGAGGATTTGCACAAGCACAGGGAGCTGGTTGACGAGTTGGGGAGTATCGACAAGCTGATCAGTCACCTGTCCGGAACGCTGATACCTGATGACGATGACGACAGCGAATTGAAGTATCGTGAAGCGCTGGTCAAGGTTATGCAGGATTGCCATTACTACTGGCAAAAAGTCACCGGTGAGTCGATTATTGACCTGGCGGAAAAAAGTCGTATCTGGAGTGTCAGTATAGACAATGGCCGGTTACGTACCCGGTCCATGAATCGTTATCTGTCCTTGGACAAGTTGCCGTCCAATCCACGGTGGCGTCAGGTCGCGCGCACGGCATATTTTGTATTATCGAAGGTGTCCTCGGACGAGGAGGCCAGAAAAGCACTGGAGGCTTCGGTGGGCCGCCTGCAGGAGATTGTTGAACAGAAAGCGCTCAACTGACCGTGTGCGTGATAAATGCAATTCAGGGGTGATGATGATCCGCTTGACTGCCAGGCTCGGTACCGTGGTCGCTGCCGCCGTCATACTGGCCGGGGCGCCTGTTCCTGCCATCTCCCAGTATGGTGCTCCTGATGGTGAGTGGCATACCTGGGGCGGTGATCATGGTTTTACCCGCTATTCGGCGCTGGACCAGATCGGTGCCAGCAATGCCGGTGATCTTGAAATAGCCTGGCGCTGGCGCGCACTACCGTTGGGTGATCGGCCCGACCGCAATCTGAAAGCAACGCCCCTGATGATCGACGGGATGCTTTACGTGCCATCGGGCCAGCATCAGGTAGTGGCACTGGACCCGGCCACCGGGCAGGAGATCTGGCGCTATACACCACTACCCGCGAGCGTTGATGATCGCGGACTTGGTCTGGGCAGCCGTTCACTGGCCTATTGGCGTGAGGGTGACGAAATCCGGATTTTTCACAATACGCTGGACGGACGCCTATTGTCCATCGATGCGCGAACCGGGCTGGCAGATCCTGGCTTTGGTGACAATGGCACCGTCATGCTGCGTGAAGGTCTGTATCCTGATGGCAGTGATGCCGATTCAGTAGGCTCTTCCTCGCCGCCTGCGGTGGTCGGTGATGTTGTGGTCGCTCAGGTTGTGGGGACCATTACCGCGCCCAATCAGCAAGCCACGCCGGGGCACATCCGCGGCTACGACGTGCGCACGGGTAAGCTTGTATGGCGGTTCAACACCATTCCGCAGCCCGGCGAGCCCGGACACGAGAGCTGGCAGGGTGATGCATGGCAACATACCGGCAATACCGGTGTGTGGTCGATGATGAGTGTGGATACCGACACCGGTTTTATCTACTTGCCAGTGGAGGCCGGATCCAATGACTTCTATGGTGGCCATCGTCATGGTGACAATCTGTTCTCGCAAAGTCTGGTGTGTCTTGACGGACGCACTGGCGAGCTGGTCTGGCACTATCAACTAACGCATCACGGCCTGTGGGATTATGATCCACCATCGGCACCGATTCTGGGCGACATTGTGGTAGACGGTCAACGCATTAAAGCCGTCACCCAGTTGACCAAACAGGGCATGTCCTTTGTGTTTGACCGGATCACTGGAGAGCCCGTGTGGCCGATTGAAGAGCGTGCGGTGCCGCCCAGCGAGGTGCCCGGCGAGCGTGCATCACCCACTCAGCCGTTCCCGACCTTGCCCGAGCCCTATCTGACTCAGGGATACCACGAAGAGGAGCTGATTGACTTCACGCCGGCTTTGCGGGAGGAGGCTTTGGCTATCGCTTCGCAGTACGTGACAGGACCCATTTACACGCCTCCGACACCACTGCGTGACGGTGGCACGCAAGGCACCTGGGTCAACCCTGGCTACCAGGGAGGCTCCAACTGGAACGGGGCCGCCTTTGATCCGGACACCGGGACCATGTTCGTCCCCCTGCGCAAGGCACCCATGGCAGCAGCATTACTGACACCTGACCCCTCACGAACCGATTGGCGATACCTGCGGGCACCGTCAGTGTTCATCCAGGGGCCTCGGGGCTTGCCCATTGTCAGACCACCGTGGAGCCTTGTCACGGCCACTGACATGAACCGCGGACGACATACCTGGTCCCGCAGCATTGGTCCGGCCTCTGACTATATTCGCCAGCACCCCGATCTGCAGGGGCGGGACCTGGATTTTGACAATATGGGTCATCCGATGATCCGTCCGTCGCCTCTGGTCACTGCCACATTGCTGTTTCTTGCTGAAGCCGGCCACCTCAGCGGAGATCCGGGCGGGCCCATGTTCCGTGCCTACGATAAACGCACGGGCGAGGTGGTAGCGGAAATTGAGCTGCCCGCGAAGGCCTCCGGCGCGCCCATGACCTACTTCCATGAAGGGTATCAGTATATTGTGATTGCGGTAGCCACAGCTGAACATCCGGCGGAGCTGGTAGCGCTGGCGTTGCCTGGTGCAGTGACCCGGTTTGCTGAGGAACCAGCCGCGTTGCAGGATATGTCCGGCCAGGCGCCCGCCATTAGACTGACGGAACAGCAAACTACGGCAGCCGCGCAGCAGTTTTTACAAATGTGTGCGACCTGTCATGGCGAGCAGGGGCAGGGCCTGGATGGTGGTTCTGCTCCCGCGCTGATGAATCTGCCGGACCCGGCCTCGATACGTACCATCATCGAACGGGGCGGCGTCGAAATGCCGGCATTTGCGCTACAGCTTGATGAGGCCGACATGGATCTGCTGGCGCGCTATGTGGTCATGCTGGCTGCCGGGAATCAACCATGAATGTCGGCATCTATATTTATGATCAGGCTGAGGTGCTCGATTTCTCCGGGCCGTTCGAGGTGTTTACTACCGCCAATCGGATTTGTGTTGACGTTGAACCGTTCACGGTCTTTCTCATCGGCGAGTCCTCGGGAGTGGTCCGGGCGCGTGCAGGCTATCGGGTGCTTGCCGACTACAGTATCAATGACCACCCGCCGTTGGATGTGCTGATCGTTGCCGGAGGCATGCATCAAGATGAAATGCGCAAGCCACAGGTCATCCGCTGGTTGACTGCGGCAGCAGAGCAGGCACAGCTGACGGCATCTGTGTGCACAGGCGCCTTTTTGCTGGCAAAAGCAGGCGTATTGGCGGGTGGGCAGGTCACCACGCATTGGCAGGATATCAGCGAGCTGCGGGAACTGTTTCCTGGCCTGACGGTGATCGAAAACGTACGTTGGGTGGATACCGGTGATCGTGTGAGTTCGGCCGGGATCTCCGCAGGCATCGACATGAGCCTGCATCTGGTCAGTCGTTTGCACAGTCCCGAACTGGCCAGGCTCACGGCCCGCCAGATGGACTTCGACTGGCAACACAACTGAATATTGCCTGAGTACAGTATTGAGGCCCGAGGAGGTACTATGAAGAGCCAAGCAAACCCCCGTCCGACATCATCGGCGGTTTCCCGGCCGACAGCCGCAGCCAGCGACGAGGCGCGACGTCATTTTGAGCGTCTGCTGCAGTTCGAGACTGACTGTTGGGACGTGCATCATGCTATCAGCAACGGACGCCAGGATTTTGTCCTGCTCGATGTGCGCGGTGAAGCGTTGTTTGGCCTCGGCCATATCGAAGGCTCGGTCAATCTGCCACATGGCAGAATCAATGACGATAGCCTCGGTGGGTTTGCAGACGCCACTCTGTTTGTCGTGTACTGCGCCGGGCCGCATTGCAATGGCGCCGACAAAGCTGCCGTCAGGCTGGCCAAGCTGCATCGGCCGGTTAAAAAAATGATTGGCGGCATCACTGGCTGGATTGACGAAGGATTCAGTCTGGTGACCGACGTGACGACTACCGCTGCAAGTTGAACCAGACCACAGCCAGACCACAAAAAAGCAATAGCAGGACAGCAACATGACACAGCAAGAGCCTTTTGATTTCCAGCCAACCCTGACCGGCAGCACGATTACCTTGCGGCCATTGCGGGAGGACGATCTGGAGCCTCTGTACGCGGCTGCCAGTGATCCACTGATCTGGGAATTGCATCCGGACCCGCTACGCTACCAGCGCGAAGCTTTCGAGTCGCGCTACTTCAGTGGCGCCCTTGACGCTGGCAGTGCCCTGGTGGCCACTGACAACAGCACAGGTGAAATTGTGGGTTGTTCGCGATATTACGAGTGGGACCCGGTGGCGGAAGAGGTTGCCATTGGTTTCACGTTTCTGGCGCGCAGCCGTTGGGGTGGGGCGACCAATCGCGAAATGAAGACGCTGATGCTTGATCATGCTTTCAAGTGGGCAAAGCGGGTCTGGTTTCACATCGGCAAGGATAATCGCCGCTCCCGACGTGGCACAGAAAAAATCGGTGCACGTTTCTCCCATGAAGCGCAGAAGGAGATCGGTGGTCGGGTGCTGGACTATGCCTACTATTACATCGACCGTCCCCCGGCGCCGCTTGACGAAGTGCTGTCGTTCAGCAAGCGTATAGCGCGCGACGCCGGTGCTCTGATGCTGGCGGAACTGCAACGCGGTGACGGTCCGGCAACGCACTTCAAGCACGAGGGGCAGGAGCTGGTGACCGAGGCCGATATCAAGGTCGATCAACTGATCTGTGACGCCATCCGCCAGTCTTACCCCGGGCATCAGATCCTGGCCGAAGAGTCGGCGCCGGATCTTGAGCAGCTTAGCCAACTGCAGGGGCCGCTGTGGGTTATCGATCCGATTGATGGCACTGTAAACTACGCTCACGGCCATCAACACTCGGCGGTCTCCATCGCCTGGGTTGTCGATGGTGTTTTGCAGACCGGTGTGGTTTATAACCCGTACAACGATGAGATGTTTTCGGCGTCCAGGGGGCAGGGTGCCACCCTGAACGACAGGCCTATTCATGCCGCGCAAAAAACGGCGATGCGCCGGGCACTGTTCGCCACAGGCTTTCCCTATATAAAAAGTGACATGCCACGGCTGGTCCGGCGCCTGGACGTGATGCTCTCGCATTGTGCGGATCTTCGGCGCATGGGGTCTGCTGCCCTGGATATCTGCTGGGTGGCCGCAGGGCGTCTCGATATTTATTACGAAAATCTGAGTGTCTGGGACTTTGCCGCTGCGCAGTTGATCGCGATTGAGGCCGGCGCCCGTTATGGACATTTCCTGCCGGTACCCGATGGTGTCAGCCCGGTGTTCCATAACAAGGCCATACTGGTCAGCAACGACAAGCTTTATCAAGAAGTAAAAGATCTTTTGCTGCAGGTTGAGAACCCGTGAGTCTGCCGCGGGTCAATTGACGGGAGCCCGGTGCCGGCGCGTGAGGAAGCGCTCGCGCAATTGCTCCAGACGCGACAGCAGGACCGGCAGAAAAGTGAGATCCAGGACAAGTGCCAGCACCACGATCGGTACCAGCAACCTTGCCGCCTGCTGGAAATACAGGGTGCTGGCCAGCAACAGTATCAATGCTCCCAGGGTCAGCACAGCGGTGGTGATGATCAATGCCGGGCCGGCTTTGGTTATTGCCCCCTGTATGGCAGTGTCCACGCTCAGACCCTGCTGGCGTTGACGCTGATAGGTACTCAGAATATGAACCGTATCGTCAACAACCAGTCCGATACTGATACTGAACAGCATCATCACAAAGGGATCCACTGTACCTACCAGCAGTCCCCATGCACCGAACACCAGGGTCGCGGGCAACAGATTCGGGATGACACTGATCAGGCCAAAGTAAAGGCTTCTCAGGCCGATGCTCAATGCGAGGGTAATCATCAGCAGACTGATCAGATAGCTCTGTATCAACTCGACCGTGACGGCACGGTCCATACGGGCAAAAAGTAATGTGTTGCTGCCCCGCAGCAGACGCATGCTGCCATCAGCAAAGGTGTTGTTGAAGTAGTCGCCGATCGCCTGGTCCAGATCAATAATGCCCTGATTGCTCATCGGTCGAGTAGTGATGAAAAACCGTATGGTGGAAAAATCACTGTTTATAAAGTTGGTCAGTGCATAGCTGTCCCTCTGCACAGACACGTAGTTCATCAGGTGTTGCTCCACCAGGTCGGCTGACTCGGGCAGCCGATAGTTGTCGGAATTGTCACCGCCTTGCGAGCCTTCCAGCGTATCGTTGATGGTTTTTACCACCTCTACCAGACTGGCCACCTCAAACACATCATCGCGCTCACGCAACCACGACGCAAAGGCATCGACGCGTTGCAGAAACGCGGGCTCTATGGCGCCGTTAGTTTCGTTTGCTGCATTGACCGGGTCGGTGGCGACAATACCGTAGGTCATGCCGGTGCCTCGCTGCATGCGCTCGTTCAGCAGTTCATAGTAGGCATGCAGGGGAGAGTCCTGGTCAATGAAGTCCAGTCGATCAAAGTCCGGTTTGTTGAGCGGAAGCATCGCGGCGGCCATCAGGCCGGCAGCCATGACGATGGTAAAGATCCGGTGCGGGTAGCGTGCCACCAGGCGCTGGCACAATGCCAGAAAGGTTCCTGCCAGCCGTATTGCGCCGCTCGGTCCGCCCACGGCCATGACCAGCGCCGGGAAGCTGAGAAAGCTAAGGAGCCAGGCAAACATGACTCCCAGCGCGACGATTGTGCCAAACTGGCTGATAGCAGGGGCCGAGGCATAATTGAGGCTGGCAAAACCGATCGCGGTGGTAAGTGCAGCCAGCGTCACCGGACGCAGGTTGAACGCCAGGCTGTGATGCATGGCCTGGTTGATATCCGCACCTGCGGCAAGTTGCTGGCGGTACACCGATAAAATATGGGCGCTGTTGGCAACCGCGATGATAACCACTACCAGGGGCGCCATGACTGACACACTGTTCAGGGCAATGCCCGCCAAGGCCAGCGTACCGACCGTGCAGACGATGGTGAGCAGCGTCACCAGCAGAATGCAGGCGCCCTGACGCACAGACTGAAAGCAATAGCAGATGAACAGCACACATAACAGAATTACCAGCGGCAGCAATCGGGTCAGGTCCCGTATCATGGCCTCGCGGGTAGAGGTTTCGAACAGGGCTTCGGCACCCGGGGCGAACACAATGTCAGGGTAGTCCGCACGCAGGTCATCCAGGACCTCGTCAATGCCCTCAGCGATCTCGCGATTTTGAGCCGAGCTGCTGGTGCTCGAGGTCAGCCGCGCAGAGAACAGCGCCAGGTCTGCCGCGGGTGACACCAGTATGCCATTGATGAAGGGGTCTGCCATGGCCTTGTCGCGTGCCGCCTGCATGGCACCGGCGTCGACTTCATGGAAATTGCGGAAACGGCCTGGAAACAGGCCTATTTCTCCAAACGGCGAGTCGTATGCCACCACCGAGCTGGCACGACCGGTGTAGGGAATGCGCCGATATTCGCGATGCAGTGCACCCAGTGCCTCCAGTATGGGGGCCGAAAATACGTTGGTGGGGCCCGACGCGGCGATCACGGCAATGCTGATGTCCTGACGGCTCGGGAACTCGGCGGCCAGCTGGTCGCGCTCGCTGACATAGGGGTCGTTGTCGCCCAGTAGCACGGATACCCGGGTGTCGAAACCGATTGTGGGCAGGCTCAGCGCCAGCAGCCCGGACATCAGCAGGCAGGCCGCAAGCCAGAGCACACGGTATTTTATCAGCAACTCCGGGATCACTGGTCTGGCCCGTAGGTCCCGAACGTGCCTGCGTTGTCTTCCTGACATAATGCTATCCAGTTACGGATGCCAGTGCTGCGGAATTTCTGTTTGTGCAGGATAAAGTAAAAGCGACGCATCCAGTCGCGTTGTGGCGCGTACAGCGGCAGCAGACTGCCGCGGCGGAACGCTTCCTGCAGGGTAATGCGTGACAGACAGCCGATACCCAGGCCGGCTTCGACGGTGCGCTTGATGGCCTCGGTATGTTGCAGTTCCAGGCGCAAATTGAGCCTGGGCATCAGTCCATACATGGCGTGTTCAAAGGCCTGGCGGGTCCCGGAGCCGGCTTCGCGGATGATCCAGTCAGCCGCCACCAGATCGTCGTCGCTGAGTGTTGGCCGTCCCGCCAGCGGGTGGTCCGGGGCGCAGAACAGGCTGAGTTCATCGTCGCGCCAGGGAATGACTTCCAGCGTCGAATCCTGCAGTTCACCTTCCACCAGGCCAATGTCGAGCTCAAAATTGCGCACCCGTTGGGTGATCAGCGAGGTGTTTTCCACGGTCAGGTCGACGCGTGAACCAGGATAGCGGTTCATGAATTTGGCCATGATCGGCACTGCCAGATAGTTGCCAATGGTCAGTGTGGCACCCACCTTGATATGGCCCACTTCGCCTTGCCGGGCCAGCAATTGCTCAAATTCCGTGGCCTGGTTCATTAGTGCCACGGCATGCGGGCGCAGGCTTTTGCCAAAATCATTAAGTTGCAGGCGTTTGCCGACCCGGTCGAACAGCTGCATGTCGAAGCGCTGCTCCAGCTCTTTCAGCGCAGCACTGGCGGCTGACTGGGACATGGACAGGCTGTCGGCTGCGTGTGATACGTTTTCGTGCCAGGCGGTCGCCAGGAAAACTTCGATCTGCCGCAAGGTGTAGTGCATGACAGGGTTTCTCCCCGTGGTAACGAGATGTTATCGTAATTTCCGATTAACCTTATAGCATTAAATCATTTTACTGGTATAGCGTGACGGTTTACCATGCAGCCATTAAAATTTGCCTCTTTTCTTTTCATGCGACGTCTTACAGGATTTTGAAATGGCTGCGATATCCAAACAGAGTGTGACCAGCGTTCATCACTGGAATGAATCCCTGTTCAGTTTTACCACAACGCGAGACAAAGGTCTGCGTTTCGAGAATGGCCATTTCGTGATGGTGGGTATGGAAGTGGAAGGCCGTCCGCTGATGCGTGCCTACAGCATTGCCAGTGCCAATTATGACGAAGAGCTGGAGTTTTTCAGCATTAAAGTGCCCGATGGTCCGTTAACATCAAAACTGCAAAATATCCAAGTGGGCGATGAAGTGCTGGTCAGCCGCAAGCCTACCGGCACTTTGACGGTCGATAATATCCTTCCCGGCAGAAACCTATATTTGTTGGCCACGGGAACGGGCTTGGCGCCGTTTATGAGTATTATCAAAGACCCTGACGTTTATGAGCGCTTTGATAAAATTATTCTGACCCATGGCGTGCGTTATGAAAACGAACTGGCGTATCAAGAATTTATCAATGACCACTTGCCCAACCATGAATATTTTGGCGAAGCCGTGCGAGAAAAGTTAATTTACTATCCCACCGTCACCCGCGAGGCTTATGTGAATCGGGGACGGCTCACTGACTTGATCAGCAGCGGTAAATTGATGCGTGATATTGGCTTGCCAGCGCTGGATACTGAACATGATCGGTTTTTGCTGTGTGGCAGTCCGGCCATGCTGAAAGACCTGTCTCTTATACACATCTCCGAGCCCACGAGACAGGCAGAAATCTCG